>Ga0315282_10000043_pt1 | contig 247693 bp, 192 predicted proteins | sample YL17G07_20_MG_FD_203693 | JGI IMG/M metagenome (GOLD analysis project Ga0315282, IMG submission 203693) | Sediment microbial communities from Yellowstone Lake, YNP, Wyoming, USA - YL17G07_20 | ecosystem: Environmental > Aquatic > Freshwater > Lake > Sediment | place: USA: Wyoming | collected...
GATACTTTCCTTCTCTATCATAGACATTAAAAAGCTGATCGTTTCTTGCACCTAAAATAAGCAAATTTCCTTTTTCGTTTAGAGCTATGTCAATTCCCATAAAATCGAGTCTAAATGATTTTATGAATTTTCCTCTTTCATCAAAAATAATTACTTTTCTAAAATCAAGCACATAGACTCGACCTAAAGAGTCTAAAGCGATTGTCCTGGGATATTCAAATTCACCTGGTCCTACACCCTTTTTCCCAAATCTCAAAATAAATTTTCCATCTCGATCATATTTAACGACTCTATTCATCCTTATGTCTAAAACGTAAATGTTTCCAGAAGAACCCACTTTGGCATCGGCAATGAGGCCAAATACATAATTTTCATCTCCTTCTGATAATCCGATTTCTAACTCTTTCTTTAAAGAAAGCTCCTCTTTCGTTGGTTTTTTAGTACAAAAATTGAAAAAGATTAGAAGTTGAATAACCAAGCAAATATGAAAAAATAAGGAGATAAGATTCCTTTCTTTCCCGCGCTGACTTTTCTTGATTTTTCGCTCAGATGACATGAATCGAAACCCCGGCATATATATACGCCAAGTCGTCAATCCCTGTAAATAGCTTGAACTCGTCCACTACCTTAGTGATGGTGGGGCTCGATGAGATTTCAGCCAATGCTGATAATATTCGTAAGGCGTCAGATAAGCAAGGGCCTGGTGCGTCCTGCGTTGGCTATATTCCTGCTTTTTCCCTTCCATCGTCTATTTCACTGAGGCGATCAATCGCGAAGAGCGTCATTTAGATCGTTGGGAAGCCATGCCTATGCGGCCCTGACTCCCAAATGATTCATGCTCCCCTTAGAATCTATTATCGATATTTAGGAAATCTAGCTTGAGTGCGTAATTTTTCTAAAACCGCCTTAATTTGCTCTTGAGATTTTCCTTCAATCCGGAATGTTTCATCGTTATGAATAGAATTCCCTATTCCTGCTCCAAGGAGACCGCCAAGCAATCCACCAATGAGTCCACCTATTTCTGCATAAACTCCTCTGCTTACGAATCCCCGTGAGTAGGATGCGTTGCCAATAGCCACTCCTGCCGCTCCACCTACCAAAAGTCCCAAAAACATGCCCGCCATAGTATTCGATCCTTTCACAATTTTAATAATTTTTACTTCTGATACATCAATAGATCCACCAATTCCTGAGGAAGATTCTAATAGCGAAGATTCTAATAGCAGGGTTGAATCCTGCTTTACGGCAATAAGTTCACCATTAATTTTTGTCCCATCGGTTTTCGTAATCTCAAGCTGAACGCCTTGCCTTTCTTGGGCAAACAAGGCCCCTGAAGGGAATAACAGAGAGACGCCTATGATCAAAGTCATAATTTTTTTCATCTCAAGCCTCCTGACTCATTTTCCTCAATGACTAAGCTAATCCTCTCACAAAGAAAAGTTGTCATGATTTTGTTAAGATTTTGTCAAAAGTCTGTTAAACCCTTCAAATCTATACGAATCTCGATCCCCCCAGATCGTCTATGTCAACGAGTCGATCATTCGCTAACCAGCGGCATCTATTTTTCGGGAGGCTGGGCTATCCGGCCTCCAAGGGCCTTAACCGAAGGCTAGATCACTGCTCTTCAGCCCCGCCAGCCTCTTCCTGGCATCCTCGACTCCGGAAAAAGCGGGGGCAAGTTCGAAGTCTTGAAAATCTTTTTAGGCGTGATATCTTGACCAGAGGCAGGTCAGCTGTAAATGAGGCGCCGAGGGCCAGAGGCCTTGACAGGCATGGCCCCTATTGGTCAAAATGAGGCTGGGTTGGGTTCGCACGCGCTGCAAAAAAGAAAATTCCTATCAAAATAAAGATTTAATCTGCCGAATAGGAGACTATCTATGAACGATGTTTTCGAAAAGCGCGTAAGGGCGGCGGCAGTCGCGGGATGGTGGACCCTGCTGGTCGACGTCGGGTTTCTTCTGATTCAGTGGATTGGGTATCGGCTGTTCATGTCCGGACCTCCCGCATGGCTGTTGTCGTTGTGGTATGGCCCGGACACAACCTGGTCGTTCGTCCAAACTGTGTGGTTCTGGGGCATAGCTATTATGAAGATATGCATTTGGCCCCTGGCATTGGTGACTCTTTGGTTGACGCTATGGGCAAGGCAGTTAAGAAAACGAGCAGACGGTTGATGGCGGGCATGAGCTATATATAAGATTTCTGAGCGTACCTGAGAGGACTCGAACCTCCGACCTTCTGATTCGTAGTCAGATTCTCTATATTCAAAGATAGACCCCTCCCCGTATCATTATTTAACTAGGCTTCATGGCTTACTTAAAAACAAAACTAGACCTCTCCAAAATTTTGTCACTAAATTGTCACTAAAAAATGCCCAAGGGAGCCGAATCCAGCTAAGGAAGCCTATAAAGAAAGAAACAAAAATATTGTCTTTTCCGGGGAGTTTCTTGAGGAAAAAGGGAATAGCGGGGGTTGGATTTGAACCAACGACCTCCGGGTTATGAGCCCGACGAGCTACCAGGCTGCTCTACCCCGCAGTGACCGAATTCCCCCGAGAAATTGGCTCTTTGACTTTTAGCTCCCTTAGCTGGAATTAGGCGACTTTAGACATTTTCTTGTGACAAATGAGTGACAAAGAAAGAAGGTCTATTCTGTCTTTAGGTAAGTCGTAAAACCTGGCTAAACAGTAACAAAAGGAGGGGTCTATTTTTGCTTTGAATTTAAGCTCTCCAAGTGATAACATTTATTTATTGTTGTTACTAAAAGGGAGGTTGTCATGCGCAAACCTTCGATATCGAGTAAGGCCATTGTTCTCGTTCTTATCTTTTTCATCTTTCTGATTCTTCCTCTTCGGGCTCAGAAGGTAGAGATTAAAAAGGAAAATGGGGTTACCGTTGTCTTGAACCCCCAGAAACCTGTGAAATTGCCCGGAATGCCTACCACGCTCAAATTAACCGAGGACCTCTGTATCGGCAAAGAGACAAAGGATGAAAACTCTATGTTCTCTAGGCTGGGGTCAATTCAAGTCGATGATGACGGAAATATTTATGTTCTTGACACGAAAGAAATATTAGTCAAAGTCTATGACAAAAACGGCAAACATCTCAGGACATTTGGAAAGAAAGGACAGGGACCAGGTGAATTCCAGTCAGCTTCGAGAATGTATATGGCAGAAAGAGAAAAGCTTACTTTTTTAGACACTGGGAATAAGCGATTCTCTTATTATTCTTTGAATGGGCAATGCTTGAAAGAGACTTCCTGTGGCAAATGGAATCTCAACGAGGCCCTGGCTGATTCCAAGGGATCTATATATGGAGCAACTCTAAGTTTTGGGCTAGATGGAGTCAAACAAAAGCTATTAAAATTTGACACGCAGTTTAGCCAGGTTTCAGAACTTGCCGATATTGAGGTAAAGATGACGCCGCCTTCCGTTAATCCGATTCCCGTCAAGTTCTTTTTTATGGTGACAAAGGAGGACAACCTAATCTGGGCCAAAGCTTCAATATACGAATTGAATGTTATCAACAGCAAGGGAGAAAAGATAAAGAAAATCGTCAAGGATTATAACTCAGTTAAAATCACGGATGCAGAAAAAGAGAAGTTAATAAAGGAAAAATTTGAAGACCCGCTTCTTCAAGGTATAAAGCTAGAGTGGCCTGAAAATTATCCTCCTCTTTATTATTTTGCTCTTGATGACCGAGGCTGGATATATGTCTCAACACACGAGAAAGATGTGAAGGGAAACATCTATTTTGATGTCTTTGATGCCGAAGGGAGGTCTATCGTTCGCTTTTCCCATCCTAAAGGAGAGATGCTCTCTGTAGTCAAAAAGAACAAAGCCTACTTCTTGGCCGAGGAAAGCAAAGAAGGAATCCCTTTGGTTAAAAGATACAGCATGGACTGGAAATAACAGAAACGGGGCATGGCTTCCCGGTCATTTACAGGACGCAAACGTGGATAATCGCCTCACGGAGATGGACACACCTTCATCACCGGTTATCATGCCGTGGACCGGATTATTGACCACCTCAAGCTGACATTCGTGGCGGATAGGCTTCCTCCGGCGCACCTAGCATATCAGGAAGTTTTGATAGCCGTTGAGGCCTCGGCCGAATATTTTTCCTAATTTCCTCTCGCCCCGGGCGGAGAGGTCTATTGGATTTCTGGCTCTTCAGGCACCGCTGCGGCTTCCGGGCTGCCCTTCCGCGCCCTCGGACGGGACAAGGAGCCTTCCTGGCCGTCTTCATGAACCCGGAGTGACATTCGGATACGGAGTCCGAGCCTATTTCACCGTAATCGGCGATGAAGCTCTCGCCGCCATCCCGGAGTTCTGCGAACGAACGACGATCTCCAGGGAATATTTTCCGGCCGGAAGATCTCCGGGATTTATTTCAATCCGGGCAAGGTGCACTTCCCCGGACTGGGTTCTATCGACAATAGACACGGCCGCGTTGGTTCGAACCTGGGTTTCAGTATTCACAACCGATCCGATGAATGCAAGATCCTGGCTGTCCCGGAAACCTCCGCAGCGGACGGCGGCCGTGATCTTCTGCGTTCCAACGGGGAACTCGCCCGTTCGGGGGAAAAACGTCTTGGGATCATAGCCGTACATCTTGTTCAGAGACAATTGCTGCGTCGCGCTCGACGCCAAGAAATTTCTTCCTTCCTCCAACAGGAGAAGCGGGTCGAGCCAAGGGCCCGTCGTATCGACCTTCGGAACGGCGAATCGAGCCGTGCCTCGGGCGGCCAGGCCCGTGGTCAAGTTCCGGACGACCAATCGGCCCTCATATGATCCCGGCCCCGTGGGGAAGGAAAAGTCCAACAGGAGCCCTTCCCGGTCGGCCGGGAGCGCATCGACGCCGAACCGCTTGATAGTGAGAACGTTTTGTTGATCGTCAAAAAAGAGGAAATAGGCTTCCGCTCTTTTCCCCAGGATTTCCTTGAGCCGATCCGACGAAAGTAGGGCGTAGGCCGAAAAGGTGGAGGCGCTGCCCGCCCGGACGGGCACGGGAGTGAAGGAAATCTCGGCCGGTAGGCCGTATTGAGGATTCTCGGCCAGGGCGACATCCATCAGATGAAGAAGCTTTTCGAATCCGGTGAAACTGGCGAAGGGTTTCAAGTTGAAATAGCCCGCTTGGGCTGAAACATTAACGCCTTTCCGGACCGTTTTCACCTTGACCTTGTGATAAGCGCCGTCCCATTTCTCGTCGACAGTATAGCCGAGGACGTAGAAGACGCCGGTAATGTTCTTGATGTCTTCCACGGCCTTCATGTAATTCATCGTGTTGCTGTAGTACTTGCCACCCGTCACGCTGGCGAATTGCTTCAAGGCGTCGTCCCCGGTTAATTCTTTTATGCCCGTTCCCCATCCGTCGGTGCTTTCAATCGCCGTCCCCCCTCCAACCCGCGCTTCGTTGAAAGAATAGACGGGACAATTGGCGGCCCTGAACTCGCTGAGCATATCGGTGTATGCTCCTCTGACAGAAGAATCCGACATATTTTCTTCGAAGGCCGTGGTCATTTCATTCAATTGCTCCGGCGACGACCAGTTATCGATCATCTTTAGGGCGTTGGCGCCTTTTCCGTAAAGAACCTGCCGGGCGATTCCGTTCGAAAAGAACAGGATGTTCTTGGTCCCGGGAATGGAGCGGAACGTCTGGGCCAGGTTTTTCAAGGCTTGGGAGAATCGGATGGCTGTATTGATATAACTTTCCTTTTGCCCGCCCAAACTGGGTTGTATACGGCTTTTTGCCATAAAATCAAGCCAGGGATCGTCGGGAACGGTGCCCGGATCGCCCTTGGCACGTACAGAGGCGTCGGCTATTTCTATTTGTCTTTGGGTGAGATAGAAATCGAATAAATTTTCCGCCCGGCCGGTGACCCTGCGAAGTCCAAAATTTTCGATGATCTGCCGGACTTTGCCATGCTCGCTCGTTAAATATTCATGCAGCGTCAAACCTCTCTGCGGCGAGTAAGAAACCAGGCTGATCTCGTCCGTCGGCTGGAGAACCGTGTCAATGAAATGAAGGGCCGCATTCTTCGCCTTTCCTATACTAGCCGGATCGATAAAGGCGAAATCGAAAATGAGAAAAAATTTCCGGCTCAAAGGACGAGCCGCCTCTTTGACCGCTGGCAGGAATTCGTCTCGGCCGCCGTAGACGTGTTTTTCGAAATGGCCGATCTTGACGGGCTTGCCGTTATCCGTGACCTGGAAATCGGCGGCTGTCAAATCAGTGACCGGCTTCCCCTGTTTGTCGGTCACCGACACTTGGATAAGCTTGACCGCGACGGTGACTTCATACTTTAAGACTTTCTGTGCGGGCTCTTGGGCCGAAAGAACGGCCGGATGCCCAAGGCTCAAAAACAATGGGACAGCCAGGCATACAGATGTCCGTTTTAATAAAATAAAAACACTATTCATCCCCTTTCTCCTTTTTTTTTATTATAGTGCAAATAACATGCCAAGTTCGAGTATCTGGAGAACAGTCGAATCCCTCCCCCGGTTGTACCTTAAAAAGGTCAATTGTCCATATCCGTGATTGAATCGAAATCGATTCCCCTCCCGGGAAGAGTGGCTCCCCTTCTATTGTTTTTTGATCAAGATCTCGACGCGGCGGTTTTTTTGCCGTCCGGTCGGATCATCGTCCCGAATTACCGAAAAATCGCCCGGAAGACGCAAAATCTTTCCCCCTTCTAAAATCGCCTAACCTCAATAATACCCCGCCCGCTCTTCTGCCGCCATCAGGGCGACCTGCTGGAAGACTTGCAATGGACGAGGTTTTTCCAAATTGATCTTTATCTGGCCCTGGCATATAGAAGAAGACCTCTTCCCGTGTGCCCGCCGTGGGGACAGGGCGGGGAAAAGACAGCCCCTTCAGCTTGAACGCCGTTTGACCGGCGTTTGACCAAACCGGCTTAAAAGCGCTGAAAAAACAGTATCGGCACTTAAAGACAAAAAAGGGATTCAGGATTTCCCAAATCGCTGAAGGCAAGGGAGATAAGGGGAAAAAAGGTGGTAGCGGGGGTTGGATTTGAACCAACGACCTCCGGGTTATGAGCCCGACGAGCTACCAGGCTGCTCTACCCCGCAGTGACCGAGTGGCATTATACCAAAAAAATTGATTTTGTCAAAAGAATAATAGACAGAAGGCGTCCTTTTCCTTGACATTGGCGGAAGACAAAAAATATAATGAGAAACCTAAAAAATGGCCATCTTCCTGTTCTTCTTATTGTCAATCATCTGTGTCGGCGCTGTCTTGGGGATGATTATCTCCAAAAACCAGGCTTATTGCGCTCTTTTCCTGGTCCTTGCTTTTGCCTGCTTGGGCGGCCTGTTCGGCCTGCTCGGCGCTCCTTTTATGGCTGTCGTCCAGATTATCATCTACGCCGGGGCGATCATGGTCCTGTTCATCTTCGTCATCATGATGATCAACCTTCGCGAAGGCATCTCTCGGGAGAAGAAAAAATGGACGATTGCCCTCTCCGTCGTCCTGGCCCTGGTCCTTTTTATCGAGCTCGTTTTCGCCGCAAAAGGCGCTGCCGCCCTCGGCAGTGGTCCGGAGGGAAGCGTCAGCCCTGCAGAAATCGGCCAGCTGCTGTTCACCAAGTATCTTTATCCCTTTGAAATCACCTCGATCCTCATCATCGCCGCGCTCGTCGGCGCCATCGTCCTCGTGAAAAAGAGGGAAAAAGAATGATCCCCACGAGCTATTTCTTCATCCTCAGCATCATTCTTTTCGTGCTGGGAATCATCGCCTTCTTCATCAAGCGGGACCTGATTACCCAGTTTATGGCCGTCGAAATCATGCTCAATGCCGCAAACCTGGCTTTTATCGCCCTAGCCAAATCCCATCATTTCGTCGACGCCCAGGTCATCGTCTTTTTCATCATCACGGTCGCCGCCGCCGAAGCGGTCATCGGCCTGGCCATTATTCTTCTCATCTTCCGCCAAAAGAAATCCATCAAATCCCAGGACATACGCTCTATGAAAGGATAAGATGAGGGACATTTTCTGGCTGATTCCCTTTATCCCCGCGCTGAGCACTCTCGTCCTCGTTCTCTTCGGAAGCAAGCTGCCTAAAAAGTATGTCTCGTGGCAGGCCTGCCTGTCGGTTTTCGCCTCGTTTATCATAGCCCTCATCTCGTTCATCAGCCTTCTCAAGACGCCGCCGGAAAACTATCCTCTCGTCAAGAGCCTTTTCACCTGGATCAGCGCCGGTTCGTTCAACGCCGACCTCTCCTTTCAATTCGATCCTCTTTCCGCAGTCATGGCCCTGGTTGTCACGGGCGTCGGCTTCCTGATCCATGTTTATTCTGTGGGCTACATGGCCCAGGACAAGGGATACACGCGTTATTTCACGTACCTCAACCTCTTCACCTTCGCAATGCTCATCCTGGTGCTGGCCTCCAACATGATCCTGATGTTCGTCGGATGGGAAGGCGTCGGTTTGTGCTCTTACCTCCTGATCGGGTTCTGGTTTGAAAAACATTCGGCCGCCAGCGCCGGGAAAAAAGCGTTTATCGTTAACCGCATCGGTGACGCCGGTTTTATTTTGGGCATCCTGTTCATTTTTCTAGCTGTCGGAAGCTCTGAGTTTACGGCCGTCAACAAAGCGATTTCGGGCGGCCTCATAACGCAGAGTCTCGCAACACTGGCCGCCATCCTGCTGTTCGTGGGCGCCGCGGGAAAATCCGCTCAGCTTCCGCTTTATGTCTGGCTGCCGGATGCCATGGAGGGCCCGACTCCCGTCAGCGCCTTGATTCATGCGGCAACGATGGTCACAGCCGGTGTGTACATGGTCGCTAGGATGAACCTGCTTTTTACGTTTTCCGGAACGGCGGGCAACATCGTAGCGTTGGTGGGCGCCTTGACCGCCATTTTCGCGGCAACGATGGCCCTGACCCAAAACGACATAAAGAGGGTTCTTGCTTACTCGACTATTTCCCATCTCGGCTATATGTTCATCGGATGCGGCGTCGGCGCCTACGCCGCCGGCATCTTCCATCTCTACACGCATGCCTTCTTCAAGAGCCTGCTGTTCCTGGCAGCCGGCAGCGTCATGCATGCCCTGTCTGGAGAGCTCGACATGCGCAAGATGGGCGGGCTCCGGAAATACCTGCCCTGGACATATCCGACTTTTCTTATTGGAGCGATCGCCATTTCTGGAGTGCCGTTCCTTAGCGGCTTTTTCTCCAAGGATGCCATCCTGACCCAAGCCTATGCCCAAGGCCAGTATTTCATCTGGGCGCTCGGGCTTGCGGGAGCCATTCTGACAGCGTTTTACATGTTCCGTTTGATCTTCCTAACATTCCACGGGGCGGAACGGCTGAACCCCGAAGCCAAACACCATCTCCATGAATCGCCAAAAGTCATGACGATCCCCCTGGCCATCCTAGCTTTCTTTTCAGTCATAGCCGGATACATCGGGCTGCCTGTGGTCCTCGGCAAAAAAGCCAACCTATTCCAGAATTTCCTCGAGCCGGTCATTAAGCCTGCTTCCGAGGGCCACCTCAGCATGAGCATGGAATGGACGCTGATCCTGATCTCTGTTGTCGTCGCGCTGCTCGGAATCTATATCGCTTATGTTTTTTATCTGAAGAAGCCGGCCATTCCGCATGATATTGTTCGGCGCTTCCCGAGCATCTATAAGCTTCTCTATAACAAATATTATGTAGACGAAATTTATAACGCCGTCATCGTCAACCCCCTCGTCAAGGGCTCGGAAATCGTCTACGACCATTTCGATTTGGCCGTCATCGACGGCGCCATCAACGGCTCTGCTTCGGCCACGGGCTTTTTTGGCCGAATTCTGAGCACCCTGCAGACCGGCTTTGTCAAAGATTATGCCCTGGTCTTCCTCCTGGGCGCCGTGATCATCCTGGGGATTTTATTGTTTTAAAGCATGAGTTTTCCAATATTGAGCCTTGTGACGTTTTTCCCGCTCCTGGGCGCTATCCTGCTCATTTTCATTCCCAAGGACAAAAAAGGCACGCTCTATACGATCTCCCTGTTCGTGGTGGTCATTACGTTCCTCGTGTCCCTTCTTCTCTATTTCAACTTTGACTCCAAGACGGCCGACCCGCAGTTCGTCGAAAACGGAGCGTGGCTGGGCTACGGTATTAATTATCATTTGGGAATCGACGGCATCAGTTTGTTTTTCGTCCTTCTCACGACGTTCCTCCTGCCCATTGCGCTGCTTTCTTCGTGGTCTTATATCCAGGAGAGAATTAAAGAATATCTGATCTTTATGCTGATCCTGGAGACGGGCATCATCGGCGTGTTCGTCTCGCTCAACCTTTTTCTGTTCTACGTCTTCTGGGAAGCCATGCTCATCCCCATGTACTTCCTGATAGGAATCTGGGGCGGCAAGCGCCGCATCTACGCAACATTTAAGTTCGTCCTTTTTACGATGCTGGGAAGCCTCCTGATGCTCGTGGCCATCTTTGTCCTCTATTCCTTCTTCTACAAGGCTACCGGGATATACTCCTTGGAGCTCTTCGATTATTATCAACTGATGCTCAGCCCGGGCCTTCAGATATGGCTGTTCCTGGCCTTTACCCTGGCGTTTGCCATCAAGGTTCCGATGTTTCCCTTTCACACATGGCTGCCCGACGCGCACGTCGAGGCGCCGACCGGAGGGTCGGTCATCCTGGCCGCGGTGCTCCTGAAAATGGGGGCCTATGGCTTTCTGCGGTTCGCCATACCGATTTTTCCCGAGGCCGTGGCCAAATTCTTGCCGGTGCTCATGGTCCTCAGTCTAATCGGCATCATCTACGGCGGGCTCATGGCCCTCATCCAAAAAGACATTAAATCGCTCGTCGCGTATTCGAGCGTCAGTCACATGGGATTGATCATGCTGGCCATTTTCTCGCTCAATATCGAAGCGACCGAAGGCGCGATCTATCAAATGCTCAACCACGGGCTGAGCACGGGCATGCTGTTCTTGATCGTGGGCATACTGTATGAGCGCTCCCATACAAGACTGATCAAGGATTTCGGAGGAGTAAGCAAACAAATGCCCGTCTTTTCGGCGTTCTTCCTAGTGGCGATGCTCTCGTCCGTGGGGCTGCCCGGGCTGAACGGGTTCGTCGGCGAAATCACATGCTTCTTCGGCATTTTCTCATCGAGCCGGCTATTCGCCATCCTCAGCATTTCCACGGTCATCCTGGCCGCGGCCTATCTCCTCTGGATGTTCCAAAGGGTCATGCAGGGCCCGATCACGAACGAGAAAGTCCTTTCCTATAAAGATATGAACAAGCGGGAAATCGGCTATCTTATTCCCATCGTGATCATGATGTTCTGGATGGGGATCTACCCCCAAACGTTCCTGAGAAAAATGGACGCTTCTGTGGCGCATTACATCAACAGGATAAAAAATAAGGAAAAGGTTTTTGTTCTTCAGCCTAAGAATCCTGCGGATAAATACGCCAAGGAAAAGGATTTGAAGCCGCGATGAACAGCCTCTACGCTCTGGCTCCGCTGTTGACGATCGTTATCGGGGCATTGCTGGTCCTTCTTCTGGAAGCTTTTATCAAAACCGAAAATAAAGATTACCTGGCCTACGTCTCGCTGTTGTTGCTCATCGCCTGCGCTGTTGTTTGTGTGCACTTCTGGAACGCGAACTTTTCTTATTTTGACGGGATGCTTCATCTCGATAAGTTGGCCCTTTTCCTGACCCTCCTCTTTTTAACCGCTGGAGCTTTTGTCATGCTGATCGGCATGAAATACATCGCCCTCCAGGACGCCAATTTCGGCGAGTTCTATGCGCTTCTCCTGCTGGCCCTTTCCGGCATGATGATCATGGTATCCTCCGTCAATTTCCTGGTCATCTTCCTGGGCCTTGAGGTCCTGTCCGTCTCCAGCTATGCCCTGGCCGGGCTCAAGAGAAAAGACGAGAAATCTTCGGAATCCGCCATCAAATATTTCTTGATGGGAAGCTTCGCCGGCGCATTCCTGGTCTTCGGACTGGCGCTCCTCTACGGCGCCTCGCAAGCGATCACGATCCCCGAGATCATCTCTTATTTCACCGCAGGCTCCGAAACCCAGCCCATGGCACTCATCGGCCTGGGAATGGTCGTCATCGGGTTCGCCTTCAAGATCGCCCTTGTCCCCTTCCATATGTGGACGCCGGACGTCTATGAAGGCGCTCCCACGCCCGTCACCGCGTTTTTCTCCGTAGGACCGAAATCGGTCGGGTTTGCCGTGCTTTTGAGATTGTTTTTCTCCTATTGGAACGGAGGATTCAAATCGGAAGTCATGCATTGGCTTCTTTGGGGGATCGCCGTTCTGACGATGGTATTGGGGAATTTGATCGCCCTGCGGCAAAAAAACGTCAAAAGAATCCTGGCGTATTCGAGCATCGCCCATGCCGGATATATTCTCGTGGCTATCTTGGCGCGAGATAGCGCTAGCCTCGTTTTCTATCTCACAGCCTATTTGTTCATGAACATCGGCGCTTTCGGCGCGCTTATTGCCCTGAGCAAAAAAGGCAAAGAATATCTTGAGCTTGACGATTTTGCGGGGATCGGCTTCACCTATCCCTGGATCGGCGCCACGATGGCTGTGTTTCTCTTTTCACTGGCTGGCTTTCCGCCGACAGGAGGCTTCCTGGCCAAATTCTATGTGTTCAGCGCCGCCGTCCGACAAGGCCTCGTTCCCCTGGTTATCATAGGAGTGCTGGCAAGCCTCATCTCCGTATTTTATTATCTGAGGATCATCGTCTATATGTATATGAAACCGCCGGAGCGCGAGATTGACATCAACCTGGAAAATCCGGCCTTGTTTCTCGTCCTCTTCCTCTGTTTATACGGCGTATTGCAGCTCGGAATTTTCCCCGGCAATATCCTGACGATCATAAAACAAGCCGTCAGCATTTTTTAGCTTCACCGCTGGATAGCCTGTCCGCCGCCCCTCAAAGCCGTCAAACTGCCTCCGATAAAGGCACTGATATCCTCCACCTTCCAGCCTTTCTTGATGAGACCAAGGTAGAAGGCTCTTTTGAAATCCAAATCGTTGATCTTGTCCGTTGATTTAACGAAGGCGATGAGGTTCGTGGCGGCGCCTACCAGCTTCTTGGCCCGATCGGCTTTTTCGATGCTCCCCTCGACATCGGCCGGGTCGAAATCCACGCTCAGGATGACCTTTTTTGAAACCGCAAGGGTCTTCGCCGAGTCCGACAAATTGTAGGTCCCGGCCACGACGAATGGTTTTTCGGCGGCGTTCAGAAAATCGTTCAGGAGGTCGTCCGCGGGATTCACCAGATGGATGACGACGGTGTTAGCTTCCATCGTCTTGATCGCCGATTTTCCGGCATCGGTCAAGCGGCCATTGACGACCCACGAGCCATCATCTCCCGAGAACTCTACCCGCCCGAACCCGATCGAATTCGCACCCAGCTCCAGGAGCTTAGCGTCGCCGGCGAAGACTACGCTTCGGACTCCCTGGGTCAAATCTTTCCGGACCGGCGGAGCCGCCGGAGCGGGGGGCGGCGCAGCCATGAAGAACATCATCGGCCCCGCGGCGCGAGCCGCGGCCATATACTGGGCTTGAACCTGGGCATTTCGTGCGACCTCCGCCTCGTACATTTTCGCCAGAAGCGTGCCCTTGCTCGAAATATCGGTATTCCGCCACGAGCTCCCCTGAAGGGACGTGTTGATATTGGTGACCCGCATCATGAGCGAATTGTAAAGATAGAGGCGATCCGGAACGGCCAGGTTGACGGTCGTTTCGTTGGCCAGGTTCAGCGTCCCTTGGAGGACGAATTGGGCAGTCTTCCGCATAATTTCCGGTTCGATTTTGAAGGCATCGTCGCCGCTGTCGTGGTAATCCGGATGGCCGCCGCCGCCGCTCGTCATGAGGGCCATGGACACAATTCCCTTGGTGATAAACGTCGAGTGGTCGCTGCCGCCGGGCCCTCCGGTGCTCGGCTTGACGGCGGCGATCACGTCGGGATCCTGATCGCGCTTAATGACCTTTTCCCATATATCCGGGAAATTCAGCGCGCCCGGAGCATCAAGGATGTTTCCCAATCCCACCATGTCGCAATTGAAGTTGGCCACGACCTGGTCCATGGAGATCCCGGCAGGGGGTTTCGTGCCGAAATGATCGGAGCCCAAAAGTCCCATTTCCTCGCCGCACCAGCCGGCAAAGACGATCGTCCGTTTCGGCTGGAACTTGGCCTGACCGAGGACGCGGGCGACTTCCATGACGGTGGCGACGCCCGAGGCATCGTCGTCCGCGCCGTTATAGACAACCGTGCCCCGAGCTCCGAGATGGTCAAGATGCCCCCCGAGAACGATGTATTGATTCTTCAAAACCGGGTCGGTACCCTCGATCTTGCCGATGACGTTTGGCGCATCCCCGCTGTATTTTTTGATATCGTCATATCCTTTCAAGGCCACGACGGTTCCCGTCGTCTTGGAATGCGGTTTTTTGTTTCGTATATCCCATCGAATTTTATTGATCTCCTGGCCGAATTCGCGCGTCGATTCGCGGGGATCTCTTTTAGCGATGCTGCGGAAAATCCGGTCGGTGATCTCGAAGACGAGGAAATTTCGTTTGATTTCAAGAGTAGAAGTCTGTTGTTGTCCGCCGGGACCGAAGAACATCATGCCGCCAAGAGGCACTTGAGCGGGATCTGGATTGTAAAGCAGGATGGCGGCGGCTCCCTTGTCATAGGCGGTTTTGATCTTGGCGTTATCGGTGACTTCCTCGGGAGTCAGTCCGATGGGAGCGGGAGTTTTGCTAGCCGTTTCCGTGAAAATCCCTCTCGGCTGAGAAAAATTTTCCGGATTGCCCTTGTAGACGAGTACGACCTTCCCCTGAACGTTGAGACCGGCATACTCATCCAGGCCTTTGGCCGGCAGCGAAATCCCATAGCCGACAAAAATCACGTCGCCTTTCACCGTCGTCTTGGCCGTGGACAAAGAATTCACCGTAAAATCGGCGTCGTCGAAATTGAAGGGGCGAGTGCCGACGCTCAAGGAGGGAGTCCCAGAGTTCACGGTTACTGGATTCTTGATCGGGACTTTTTGGAAATACGAGGTTCCTCCGTCCCCACTCGGCTTCAGCCCCCATTCCTTGAAATGGGCGGCGACCCATTCGGCCGCCTTTTGATAGCCCGGCGTCAAAGTCTGGCGGCCTTCAAGCTGGTCGGAGGCCAGATATTCGATGTAGCTTTTAGCCTTGTTGCCGTCCGCGCGGTACTGTTGAGAATAAGCGGAAACAACAAAGGCCAAGACAAATACTGAACCCAAAATGGCTGCGAGAATCTTGCGCATTCGCATGAAATGCCCTCCTTTATAGCATAAGAATTAAAAATATATCTCTTGGCCACAAGGAATGTCAAGGAAAGAACAAATAAAGAAAGAGCACCCTAGACCTGTCCCTTTTCGAGGATGCGAGGGACCTCGGACTCCGTTCTGCAACTCGCGCCTTCGGTCTCTTCGAGAAAAATCGGGCCCACGCCAGCCCGCTCGAACTTACCGGTTTTCCTTCCCCTGGCTGCAGTAAAAAGGCTTTTGGCGGCTCCCCAGCACCAGGCTAATTTTTGGGCATAGATCAAGGGAGCTGTCTGGAAGTACCGGATAAGATTCCAATTCGTCAGAAAGATCTTGAGCGTCGTCACCAGGGCGATGAGGGGTGCGAGAAAAAACAATAGCGCGGGAGAGCGAAGCACAAATGGAGTCCTCAAAATCGAACGATATTTGTTACGAAGCAGGATCGTCTGGGACGCATGATCTGAAGAGTGCCTGAGTATGGAGGCCAAACTTTTGCGATCCGGGTCATGGAGCACAACAGCCTCCGGCGCGAAATAAATCGGGTAACCCTTTGACCGCGCACGAAGCATGAGCTCCCAGTCCGGAGCCTTGCTTTTCTCGTCAAAGCCGCCCAGATCTCTGAGAACCGAGGGCCTCAAACCCATATTCGCTCCGGCCAATGATTCCATCTCAGCCGTTTTTCGTCTCTTCATGAAGGCGTGAAATTGTGAAAGGTTGTGGCAGAGTTTTATGTAGCTGGACGCCGGGCTTGCGATCGCGCCCGCTACAACAGGCTGCCGCTCGAGAGCCGCGGTCTGACCTTCCACCCAGTCCTTTTGGGCGATGCAGTCGTCATCGATAAAGAGAAGATACTTGCCGCGGGCCGACCGGACTCCTATATTCTCGGCGCAGCCAAGCCCGAGGTTTTTGCCCGTCGAAATATACCGCATGTTCGGCAATCCTCCCCTGATCATCGCGCAGAGCCGGGCTGTGCCGTCCGTGGAACCGTCATCAACGACGATGATCTCGAACTCGTCCGACGACACAGACTGGTAAGCCAAGGATCGAAGAACGCGTCCGAGCAGCGGAGACCTGTTGTAAGTGCAGATGATGACGCTAGCAACCATTGATAGATTCCGAAAGATCAAAGCCAGCTTTTGGCTTTCTCTATAATTTTACGCCCTCCAGCAAGAAATATGTTTTGCTTTTTTTATCCGCACGATACGAACTCACGCGAAAATCCCTAAAATATCCGGCGTATCTATCTCGGACCTCCTTGGAGTCTCTGAAATATCGCGCGTGAGAGAGATAGGGGAAATTGGGGACAATGGAGTAAAACCTTGCCCCGGGCTTGATGCGCCGGATGACCTCAATATCCGATTGGACATGATCCAGAAACTCGGCGCAGACGACGGCGTCATAGCCGAACGTTTTGAAAAGGTCGGTGCGCAAGACGTCCTCGACCACAAAGGTAAAATCCGGGCAGTGCTGCCGCGCCCACTCGACGCGTTTTCGGCTGAAATCGATCCCCCGATATTCTCTGATCCCTCTGTCACGCAGCAAATCGGCGAATTGACCGGACCCGCAGCCGAGATCCAGGACCGAACGGACCCCGTCACGGGCAATGAGAGAGGCTATCGTCGACCATAAAAAATAATGGTTGGCCTCCGTGTAGTGCTTGTGTGTCTCCAAGGTCCGAGAAAACGCCCGGTCATACCACTCGGAACTTCGTTCGGCCATTTTTAGAGCGGGCTTCCGGATGGATCGTGAGAGCGCCTTTACTCCGGACAAGAGAACCGGAGGGCACAAGGCCTTGCCGACCTTCTTCAATCTATAATCCATGATAAATCCGACTTCCCCTTCCTATCGATAACGCCTCCAAAAAGCTCATTTTTCTTTCTCGCCTTGTTTCAGGCGGACGATCGCGATCGTGCAGTCTTCAGTCACTTTGTTTTTATAAGTGCAATCTTTGCAGAGATAGAAGCTATTGTCTCCCTTGTTGAACTTTTTTCTAAAGTCCTGGGATTTGCTCCCCTTCCAAATCGACAGGGCGGATTTTCCCCCGTCCAAGGCTCCGAAAGAATGGAGATTCCGGTAGTCATACTCGCAGGGGATGACCTCTCCGAGAGCGTCCAGCGTAATCCGCTTCCACGGCCGCATGCAGACGAAGGGCTTTTTTTCCCTGTTGAAGCTTCCGGTTTCATACTCATACCTTTGATACTGCCGATGGTGAGGCGCGAAATAGCTGTCCAAGTTTTTGCCCAGGGCAGGAGGCATATCCACCGTTTTGAGGGCGAAATAATCCACTCCGAGCTCTTCCGCCAGCCGAAGCGCCGACGGCCATTCTTTCTCATTTTGGTGCATGACCACAAACCTGAGGGTCAGGAACGGCGTGGCGGAGGCCCTCCTTTTTTTCGCTCTGACTACCGTCCTGATATTTCCCAGAACCAGAGGGAGATACCCGCCTCTCCGATACTGCCGATAGGTTTCGTCTGTCGCCCCATCTATACCGAACACCAAGCTGTCCAAGCCGGAATCCACCAGGAGGTCCGCGGAATCATCGCTGAATTTGACATTGCCGTTCGTGCTGGAATGCAACACGATATTTTTCGACTTGGCATAGGAGATCATTTTGAGCAGAGCGGGATTCAAAAAAGGCTCCCCCCAATTCCAGAGCACGATCAAGAGCAGATAATCACCGTTCTCGTCAATGAAATCCTTGAATTTTTCGAAGGAGAGAACGCTTTCGGGACGCGAGCCATTTTCCGACGTCGTGAGGCAGAGAGGACAGGACAGGTTGCAGAAATTCGCCGGTTCCACCTGGCCGATGACGGGGTGTCCGAAGGGCTTCGAGGGAAGGACAAACTGGTTGCACCCGGCCTGGAAAAAGTTCCAGATTTTTTTCAGGGGGAGATCTTTGACTTCAAAGGGGATCTTCTCGAATTTGAATTTCAGCCGCCGGCGCAGCAGAAGATTCGGGATCTGGGGCAAGATATAGCGGAACTTGAATAATTTCATTTCAGGCCGTCCCCGGAGCCTGATCTCAGCCAATGACTCAAATCTTTCTGGATCAGTCTCTGGAGTTCCATGATATCATCATGGAAAACATTCTCAAGGATTTTTCTCGTTTCCGGGTTCATCTCCTGCTCGGCATAAAGCTTATCTTTTAGCGAATCCCGCCATTTTATCCATCCGTCCTCACCAAAAACAAGCTTGCCTGCAGCCCTGGCCAAGCTCCGCAGCCGGGTGGGCTCGACAAAAAATTTATTGACCGTTTTTGACCGGGGAATACCGGACGTCTTATATCTTATCCGGACGTCCGGCACATAGCTGGAATCGACTCCCAAAAACCGATAAGCGTCCTGGACAAGGGCGAGCGGGTTCTTTTTCAAGTTATCGAAGAGGCAGATCTTAACATCGCTGAAGTTTACTAAATAAGCTTTAACTTGACGAGAAAAGAATCCGGCATTCTTATAAAACCAGATTTGCCCGCAGCCTTCCTGCCTCCTTTTTTCTTCTTGAGCCAGCCCCTCCTCGAAAGTCAGAAATTCCCTGTTCTCGCTGACGAGAAATGTATAGGCCGAATACGCTTTTTCAACCGGGTTTCGAATCGCAATGATGATTTTGGGATCGCCCAGGAACTTCTGAATGGTCGGAATGGCCTTCTCGTAATGATACAGGTTTTCTGAGCTGGCATCACCGATGGCTTTTTTGTCTCCCGCCTTCTCGAAGAGTTTGCGATAATCATCAAAATTGCCAATATATTTTTTTCTGTCGTCTCCGATCCCGTTCTTGGGGACTTCCGAGAATTGGGAAAGGATGAAGCTAGGCTCCTTGATTGAACTCATGAAAATGTCCGGGTGTTCTTTCAAATAATGATACAGGGACGTTGTCCCGCAGCGGCTCGCCCCGACGATTAAAAAATTCGGGAGTCTGACTTTTTTGTGCTTAGTCATAAGGGGGCTGCGGGATTGATTCTATGTTCGATAAAGCGCCAATATTTTCGTGCAAAATAAGGCGGATGTCAACCTTGAACCCCAGAAAAAAAAATGCCTCCGAAAAAATCGTATCCATGGCGATCAATCGATGCCGAGGCAAAAGAAGCGATTTGTGGAGATCTCGTGGCCGTCCCCCTACCGTCGTGGATCAATATGCACTTTGGTCGGCGAATCGGGCAAACGCAGCAGCGGTCCCGGCTTGCGGACATCGCCCGCGGATTGGTTGAGCAGATCCTTTTGGAAATACTTCTCGGTCGGGGCTTGCGGGACGACGCCCGAGACCGACCAGGTCAGGGTCAGCGCGTCGAGATCGATGTCGATCCTCATGTCCGCGTAAGCGCCATTCTTATCAAACCCGAAGAATTTCTGCCACGCCTCAAGATCAAGCCGCAGAGTCGTGCCCGCGTCTGGAATCCAGTTCAGCCCCCGTCCCACCGGCTGGGTCTCGTCCCGGACTTCGCCCCAATCTTTCGTATAGAGGTTGCCGTCAGCGGTGTTATCGCGATTGGAGAAATCGATGGCCTTGCCGCAGCGGAAGAAGACGTTATTCAAGACTTTATTCCCGCGCGTGGTGCCGCCCCGGCCGCTCACGACCCGGCCCTCGATGTTTCGAAACTTGATAGCCGCATCCTGGGTCAATCCTATCAAGTTATGGGCGATGACGGTCTCATCGCTTCCATCCACGGTAATGCCCCAGCCGCCGTGGGGCGGCATGTTGTAGGACCCGCCCCCCGCGCCTTCGGTCGCCTTCCAGATGATGTTGTTGTCGATCATGTTGGAATCGTGCGAGGCTTCGAGATAAATGCCGCCCCGCAGCGTTTCCAGCGTGTCGCCCATCACATTCCCGGTGACGCGCGTATTCGTATTCTCGTAGTCGAGCCAGATGGCCTCCGCGTGGATCGTGTGCCGGATGATGTTGCCGCGGAGCAGGCAATTCTTGGTCTGATGCAGTTTGATCCCGCCGGTCTCCCAGGCCAGCTCCACGTCCTGGTAGCCCACGTGCTCAATTAGGTTAAATTCGATCAGGGTATCCCGCACCGCCATCCCGGCAATTCCGCACACGCCCACATCGTCGATATGATTGCGGCGCACGATGGCGTGGCCGATGACGGCGGGTAGCTCCATATCCCAATCCTGCGCGCCGATGTCGAGCGCCACGCCGTTGGCGTGCCTGAGGGTGCAATCCTCGATGATCCAGTGATGGCCTCGGCTTAAGGATATCATCCCCCGCTGCGGAACCGGGAAGGCGTTCGCCGAGTGTTCGAAGGAGATCCCCTTGACGCGGAGGTAACTGAGCCCGCGCGTCCGGGGAGCAAACACCTGTTCTTGGATTGCCAGCTCTACCTCATGCTGAACAGGATCCGCATCGCCGGGAAGGCGGACGTGAATCGTGAGCCCATCGTGCTCGCACCAAAAAGCGCCGTCTTTCCGGCCAAGATGCTGATAAAGCTCAACCTGGTCGAGGCGCCTCCCATCCACGAACACCATGCCACGCCGCGCAAGATGCCGCCATAATTCTTCCGGCTTGGGCATCAAATAGACGCGATCCTGCATGATGCTGACCATGCCGAAAGGGTTATAGCCGTGGAAATCGAGGTCGTCTAGGCGGCGGCGATAAATCTTGACATTGGCGCGAGTTGTCGCAGGCAGGTCAGTTTTAAAATCGGAAGATGGCTCCCAACCCGTCTTGACCAACCGAGATCCCTTGACGACGACGTTCGCGCCCGGCGCCGCTTCGTAACTGATCATCTTGTCAGGGGCGGTGCCACCGCGCGCCGGATCGACACGCTCGCGATAGACGCCCGTCATGATGACCACGCGCTCGCCCGGCTGCAACGCCCGCGCCGCCTTGTTAATGGTGAGAAAGGGCAGTTCCTTCGTGCCGGGGTTCGAGTCAGCCGCGCGAGGATTCCGATTGTCCACATAATATGTCCTGGTGAACTGAAGCGCCTTCTCCCAGGATACAAACTCGCGCCCGTCAAGCAGCAGCACTCCGGTTCCGCCTTCTTGACGAGATAACGAAAATCCCACAAGCGCAACCAAGCAAACGGCCGCGGCGAGCAGTGGGCGCAAAATCAGAACGCGGGGCCGGTACGGCCGGAGCCCGGATCGATAAAATGGTTGTTTTCCGTTGGGTCGATTGAATAGACGTTCAAGCGCCAATTTTGCCTCCATCCCTTTGTTTTGGATGATAAAACGCGACAAGCGGCAAGTCAAGACGACGAGCTGCTCGCTTGGCAGGTCCTCTTTCCCCTTGCCTCAAGAGGGGTTCAAAATAAGTTATCTTTCGCTAGGAAATCGAGCTTTAGCCCGCAATTTTTCACGGATCCATGGCTGTTTTTCGGGCGAACTTCCCTCAATTTGAATTGTCTCATCAATTCCTGCCAGCGAACCCATCCCCATCCCTATTAACCCAAAAATCGTTCCCGTGACTAAAGCGCGGGACAAGATTTCGTCACGGCCGACTTCCGCTGCCGGATTAAACCGACTATTTAGGGCTTGAAGAATAGCCCCGATGCCAAAGCCCACCCAAAACCCCCGCCCTTCTTTGGATTCCTTCACAATTCTAATGAGCCCAACATCCTGAAGATTAATGTTGAAGTCGTTGTTCGAATATTTCGCTGACAAAATTAATGAGTTTTGTATAACAGCAATAAGCTCCCCTTCTATCTTTTGGCCGTCTTTTTTCTGGATGACAAGCACAGCCCCCCGTCTTTCTTTTTTTGAGCGTGTCTCTAAATTGGGATCCAATGTCGTACAGGACGCCAAATAAATCGCGTTGAAACCCAAAAAAAATATGATGCCGGTTTTTTTGAGTTTTTGCATTTTATCGCATTCGATTTTGGCTACAATCTAACTTCCCCTTAACTACCCCGCCCTCTATAAGAGAGGGCTATCGAACAGATGCATTCTACTCTGTTATAGACCTCAAGATCCGCACAGGGCCCAGAAGCCCCGACGGCAACAAGGGCGAGTCGGCGCGATAGAACTGCTGCGATGTATAGGTGTACTTTTTTGCGACGTTGGGTTGCTGGTCGCCGATCAGCCGGTTCACCCACAGGTTCGTCACCTTGACCTGCACCTCATTCGCGCCCGGTTTTAGGACCTCGGTCACCTCTACTCGGAAAGGTGTCTTCCAGACAATGCCCAGAGGTTTGCCGTTGATCGAAACCTCCGCTAGGTTTTTAACATCGCCCAAATCGAGCCACAGCCGCGCATTGGATTTCACCCCTGCGGCCGGGGCTTGGATGGTCTTGGTATAGGTTCCCGTACCGGAATAGTATTTCACGCCCGCATCGGAGCTCTCACTCCACGAGCTTAGTCTATCGAGGGTGATTTTCGCGGGGGCTCCGCGTTCCGCCTGGAAACTGACCTCCCAGGAGCCCTCCAATGTGGCAAGCGGCTCTTCGCTTTGCCGCGGCATCGCCCGCGCCTTCATCGCGGCCGGCTTGAGGAACACGACGAACACCGCGTCATGAGGATCGAGGCGCAGCGGCACGATGGTGCGCCCATTAGCGATCAGGTAAGGGGCCGGCTCCACCTCGCCGGTATCGGGGTGCCAAATTTCGGCAGCCTTTCCCTGCACCCGGAAGCTCGTTTCCAGCGTCTCCACGCGTTTATTGCGGTTATTAACCCAGAAGATGTCGCCGGCGGCCAGCTTGCGGTGAACAAAGAGGAGGTTCGTATCTGCCCGGGGCTTGGTGTATTCGAAGTCAGGTTCCACCTGCAGGGCTGCCAGTACCTGTGCGATCGTCCGCCCGGCATAGACTTTACCCTTGTCGTAAACGCGTTCGCCCTCACCCGAACCCCAGAGCTGATCGGCGATGGAGCGGAACTCCGCCTGGTCATCGCTCAAGCTTGGAGAGTCGGTGGGTTTGGAACCCACAACTACGGCGCCCGCACTGACCAGATCGCGGATCTTGCGCAGGACGGGCAGGGACATGTGCTGGCTGTTGGCATCGAGGGCCAGCACGGCATAGCTCATGCCGCTGGGCGTTGTGATTCGTCCGCCTTCCGCGGACAGGCGATGCAGCATCGCATCGGCGTTAACGAAATCGAAATCGTAGCCGGCGGGTATGTCCGGCGGCTTCGCTCCAAAGAGCGCCGTGATGTTGGAGTCCTCGCCGTAGAAGTAGAGCACGTCGGCGACGAACTTTCCCTGCTGGAGCATGTAGGAACTGCGGGCCAGATAAGCGGTCCAGGGCTTGGCCAACTCGGCCCAGGTCTCGTGCCTCGTGAACCACTGACCAAACGGCCCGAGCGAGAGGCCCGGCACTTTGTCCGATACGGGCTGATGAACGGACGTGTGGAGCACGAAGCGGTTCAAACCCATCGCCAACTCCGTGTCCGCGGTCGGTTTAAGAGTCTCGGGTGACCAACTCCATGCGCCCCGTTCGCCGCCGTATGCCGTTAGCGATTCCGCGGCCACGAGATTCTGGCCGTAAATGTGAGCCACGGAAGCCGACTCGCGGATGTCGACGCCGTACCCGGGCGGCTCGGCGCTGGGGGTTTCTGGCGTCCACAGCGCGCTCATGGGAATTTCGGCATTGCGCTTCACCTCCATTCCATCTCCAATGAAAGCCCGTCCGGATTCGTGCGATTCGGTATAACGGCCCATCCCAAGCTTGTGCAAGGAGGCGGTGATCTGGTCGTAGTGGTATTCGGTCGTCAGATCGCCAATGGTCTTGCGGAGGTCCCAGAGGAAGCGATCACTCGATTCCGCGCTCTCCACGACGTGACCGGTGAGAACCGGCAGCCAAGGATGCGGGTCATAGCCGCGGCGCTTAGCAAATTCCGCGATCATATCCTCGGTCCAGTTCTGGACACCGGCTTCCCAGCTGTCCGTGATCACGTACTGCAAGCCGCGCTTACCCATCAGCGCTCCCAGCGTGTCCTTATACTGGCCTAGATAATTGTTGAGATAGGTCTCGACATGGCCGCGGTTGAGCTTATCCACCTCCAGACCGGTCGCTTCGGGCGAAGCCGGAGCGTTACGCGCGCCGGTCAGCGAGTAGCCCAGCCGCAGCACGATCCAGCGCCCGGCCGGCGGCGTCCAGATCAGCGTCCCTTCCCGGCGCATCTTCGAGGTCAAGTCGACAACGTCGGCTTTGCGCACGGCATCCTGGATTGGAATGGTAGGCGTCGCAAGGCTGTAAAGGTTGGTTGCCTCCGAGAAACCCGCCTTCTCCTCAAATCGGTTCACTCGCGCTCCGGTGTGCAGAACGAGCTCAGCAATCTGCGTCCCGGCCGGTGCCGCGGGCGTGCCATCGGCCGCTCCACCCCGGCCAGCCGCCGGGGGCTGTTGCGTCTTAAATGTAAAGCGGAAAAATTTGGCTGTGACTGCGGGAAACGAAATAGTTCGTTCGGCCGTTCCGCCGCCGGGAATCGCTGCGACTGTTCGAAATTGCTGGCCGTCGTCGCTGGCTTCTAACGCCTGGCCTCTGTCGCCGTTGCCGCCCCTGCCGCCACCCACCACCAGGCTGAGCCCCCGAACCGACTGAGGCTTGTTGAACTCAAACTGGATCCATGCCTTCTGGTCAACGGGGGCGGCCGGCAAAGTCGTGGTTTTCGCTAGGTCGCCGTCGGTCAGTCCCGCCAAGTCAAATTGACCGCCGCTCGACGTCACTTTTGGCTGCAATTCGGCCATCGAGAAGTCGCTGGCCGGCAGACGATAGGCGATTACCGCGCTATCGCCATAATACTCCGGAGGGAGCGCGGATGTCCCGCCGCCGGATCCTCCCCGTCCGATATTCTGAAATGATCCGGTGGTCGAAGGCGGCTTAGGCAGAACGCCCTTGAATGGCCGCCCGCCTTCCAGCCGAGTCTCGCTCCAAACCAGTTTCTTCATAGCCTGCGCGGGCTTTACCCAAGGGCCGCCGCTCTCGCTCCATCCGGGCGATCCTGCGATGGCCATCTCCAGGCCCAATTGGTCGGCCAGCGTAGCGGCATATTTGAAAGCGTCCTTCCACTCCGGCGTCATATAGACCAGGCGCTTTTCAACGACCTTGGGTGTGTCGAGCGCAGCGTCGAAATTCTGGAAGCCACCGATACCGGCCCGCTTCATCCATTCCAGATCCGCCTTGATTCCGTCCTTGGTGATGTTGCCGTTCATCCAGTGCCACCAAACGCGTGGCTTGGCGCTCTCCGGCGGGTTCTTGAAGCCGCGCTCGAGGGAATCGCCCGAGTTCTGGGCTACCGCAGACCATGCTCCTAGCAGAATTACGACCACAACGACCCAGCCAATCTGCTTCGTTCCGTTGCTCATCCTCATCGATATGCCTCCTCTCGGTAAGGGATAAGTTTCACCGGCCTCAACAGACTAATAAACTGCGCCGGCACAGCATTATAGTTAGCGCATAGGGATTTCCTTTTCGTCCGAGCATCGTATTCCCCGCCGCCAGATCCGGAATCGCGCCCACCCATCACAAAAGTACTCTATCGCCGGCGGAGGCTCGATGTCAAGGAATACGAAAAAGCGCCAAAAGCGCGGGCCCCCATGTTAGCCTAAGATCAGAAAAAAGAAAAAACCCGAGCGGAGCGTAAGCCGAATTCTGTTCCCGCGGTCTGGGGATCTTCTCGACACTCAGCTGGTTAGCAGGAACGCAATCTAGACAGCAGGCGACTGCCGTCTTTTTTTATCCCGGCCTTCTGATGTAAACTTACTTTATGGAACTCACCCAAACCTTCCACGCCCCGGACCGGGCCGCCTGGCGGGCCTGGCTGGCAGAGCACCACGCCAGCGAGAAGGAAGTCTGGCTTGTCTATTACAATGTCAAGAGCGGCCAACCGTCTGTTTCGTACGAGGACTCAGTCGAGGAAGCCCTATGTTTCGGCTGGATCGACGGCCTTATCCAGAACATCGACGAGCAGCGACACGCCCGAAAGTTCACCCCGCGCCGCACCGGCTCTTCCTGGTCGGACTCAAACAAGCGCCGGGTCGCCAAGGTCATCGCAGAGGGGCGCATGACCCCGGCTGGACTGGCGATGATCGACTACCCGCTCGACGCCCCGCCCCCGCCGGCAGTCAAAAAAGAGCTGGTCGTCCCCGACTGGCTGGCGGCCGGGCTGCAGGCCAGCCCGCAAGCCTGGGCTAACTTCGAGGCCCTGCCGCTCACCCAGCGCCGGCGCTACGTGATGTGGCTTTCCGACGCTAAGCGGGAGGAGACGCGCCGGCAGCGCCTGAAAAAAGCCATCCGGATGCTGGAGCGGAACAAGCGAATCGAGATGGACTCACGCCTGGGTGGGAAATAACCCAACGTGTCCGAAAACGCTCCAGGACCGGAGTCGCCGTTAGCGACCATCCTGCCCTGTGGAGTTTGGACTTTCCTCCCCTACTCCTCTTCCGAGGATGAAGGAGCAACCGCCTCGCCCGCCCCAGCGGTTATTTTTGTGCCGTATTGCTCCAATTTTTTATAAAGGTTCGAACGCGGCGCGTTATTTAACGCTGATTCGCAAAACGTTAAAAGCGGCTTGTGGCCCCCGCCGTTTTCAGCTTCTAGTGTTTGACCGGGGCGGGCTGTTTCTTCAGGCGCTCCTCCAAGCTGGCAATCTTTAAGATCAGGAACTCCGGGGCTTCATAAGAATTTGGAAATTGCTTGTAAAACTGACCCTCCGCTGCCGCATAGGAATCTCGTGCCCCTGCCAGGTCGCCCTGCGCCTCTTTCGCTTCCCCCACGATGATCAGGGCGCGAATAACCTTGGGATTTGCCACGAGTACCGCCTGGGCGCTGGCGAGCGCGTTGGGCCAATCCCCGGTGGCGGCAAAAAACTCCGCCTTCTCCAGGCTCATCTTCGACTGTTCTTCGGGTGAAAGCTCCGCCGGCGCCGGCAAGATCTTCAGCTTCACCGGCCCCGACCGGACCCGGCCACGCCAGAGTTCGGCGGGCAGATTTCCCCCGGCGGGCACATCCAGGACGGCGGCGACAACGAAATCGCCGGCAGGAACCTGGGCTGCGGCCTGAGGGTCGAGGGCATAATCAAGATGTGCGTTGGAAGCGGCATCGAGAGTGAGGCTTTTGGCGGGTGGCGCCGTCACCAGCTTCACGGGCCAATCCAGCGGCCGCGGCTGGCTTCCTTCGGTCTGTATTTCAAAATGCACGAACGTTTCCCATCCCTGGTCGCCGGTTCCCAACCGGACAACCTTGATTTCCCGCTTCTGCCGCGCCCGTTCCAACGCGGGCTGCGCGGCGGCAGCCGTGATTTCCCCTTTGGCGACCTTATCCTGAATCAGAGCGAGGAACCTTTCGCGCCCCTCGTTGGTGGCCTGGGCGTTCGCGGCCCGCGGGTTGGCCACGCTCAGGGTGAAGAGGAGCGGCGTTCCCTGAAGCACCTCCAGATCCTCTTGCGTGTTGATGTTCAGCCCGAGATGGGGAAGAGGCGGCACATCCTGTTCATCAAGGTCCGCACGCGAGGCAGGTGCGGCAGGAGCCGCCGCGGTTGGTCTCCGGAATCGCGGGATCAGGAGGAACGCGGCGAGCGCTCCCAGAACCAGGACAAGTATCAGCAGGGCTATCCACCAAGTTCTTCGCATATGACCTCCCGCACCTCGATTAATGCTTCCTATCGTTTACACAGAATTGCCTCTTACATTTTCCTTTTCCTTCCGTGGCGTTCCCAGCCTTGGAATTTGGCGGTGCATTGACTCCGGTTCCTTCATTTTGGTCGCAGAATATGGTCCCTGGAGCCTCAGGCGGTCCGTACAACGCTCCTCTTTCAATCAAGCCATCGGGTCTAATCCATTGCATGTTTGCGGCAGCACGTACAAGCATACCTCCCCCCGAATAGCGCATGATGCACTCTTGCACACCGCTTTCCTGCCCTCCCGTGACGCAGACATCGTACTTTACGTCATCTGGGGCTGCTTGCCAGGCGCCCCACGTCCCATCCGCTTGGAGCCAGCGGTATTGTGTAATCTTATAGTTACTGTCGCCATGATGCCAGACGTTACAGCCATGGGCGAGTTCATGAGCTATCGTGTGGGGAAGTTGCGTGGGGCCGACTTTGTTGCACGCGGCTACGTCGATCGCCACGGTTTGAGTTGTCTTGGGTGGACCGGGGCCCCGTCCCTCGGCCATACCAAATAGGCCCGGCATATGCTTGTTCTGCAGCATGAGGACATGCTGTGGGCCCAGAGTGGCGAAGCCGCGGTTGGGATTGATCACGCGCCCGTTAGTATCACCTATCTCCAGCCCGTACTCGTCGTAATCGATGAGATGAGTCGTCAATTCCGACTCCCCAAAGTAGCCCAGGCCACTCCCGATCCCGTCCACAATGAAGATATCCTTAAGGGCAGGGTAGGTGAAGATGTGCTTACCTTGAACGCGGAAGCCGCGGTATTCCTCATAGAGCGAAAGGCCGTCGCCGTCATCGCCAGGCGGACCAGGCGGAATGGAGTCCCGGTCGTCCTTGGCGTTGGACCCACCTGCCAAATGGAATGGTTCCTCCCAGGCGTCGGCGATGTGATTGCCATTATCATCCTTGGGAATCACAAGTTCGTTCTTGGCCTTGTTACCTTCCAGGTGCGCCGGCACCTCGGTGCCGTCGAGGAAAACGGCGGTAACTTTCAGCTTGCCCCAAGCACCCCAATCGTAACTGGTGATCTTGACCTTTGATTCGTCGAGACCCTTTTCGCTTATCGCGTTTTGTCGCTTCTCGTCTCCGATCGTCAACTCGAGATTTGCCAGGGGGTCAATCTGGAGGTCGAAGTCGTCGGTCGCGTCGACAGCCGGCCAGTTAAGACACACACCCTTTTCTTTAGAGACGTCCACCAATTCAAACTTGAACTGGGCTTTCTGACGCGACGGCTCCTGCGGATGACCCTTCTTGTATATCTTGGCGGTGACAACCAAACTGTTGCCCGCCGTCTTCTCGTCATCACCGGCTTGCGGCTGCCAATTTGGGTAATCCTTCGGCGGAATGATGACGGCTTCAGCGTCGACCTGACCAGCCGGAGAGAGGGTCCAACTGAGATGGAGTGGGACCATATCTTTAGTCTGCCTGCCCAGAAAGCCGCCCCCGAAGACGTCAGGGACGACGACAACGTTAGGATGCGTATCGAGGCTCCCTGAGAGAACCAGATCCGACCCGGAGAGCAGCGGGCCAGTATAGGCTGTCTCTTTACCAACCAGCGTCGCCGGCTGGGTTCCGAATTCGCTGTGTTTGGCGTCAATACTGATCAGAGGAAACATAAACGTATAGGTCCCATTCTCAGGGAAGATGTCGAGGGCTGGAGGCACATCACAGTCCTTCGTTTGCTCCCCCTTGAGGGTTGTGTACGAACGCTCTCCGTAGCGCCCCTCGATAAGACCCGATTCGTCGACAGACGCCGTGGCACGGCACTGTTCACCGATCCACTGGTAAGCGGCGTTCCCGACACTCTCGCTAAAATTCAACTTGAAGTGCACCGTCGCACGCCAGGACAGGTGTCCCCGGCGGATTTCATCATTAATCAATTTCTGCTCTTTGTCCCACTTGCTTTCTAATGTGAATGTCCCCACCCATTTTTCGACTTTGGCGAAGCGCGCAAACTCTGTCTGCGTTTGGGCGCGTGCCGCGTCATCCGGCTCGAGGAGCGTTGCGCCAGCTAGAGCGAGTAACGCGCCACATGCCGCCAGGGCTATCAGGCTTTTCATTGCCGCCTCCCGATTTCCGCCGGTGCAAAAGGCCGGCTTATGAGAACAGGGAACTGTTGTGAAACGAAAGCACATGGTGGTCTTACATCTTCACCAGCTCGACCCTGCGGATCTTCGCGCGGCATGGAATCGCCCGTTTCGGGCTCAGAACTAGCACTTCCCCTCACATAAAAAGGATAGTCCGGCCACGGACTAATGTCAAGGAACTCAAAATCCATGTTGCGCCAACGTGATAATGTCCTATTTTAGCAACGTGAAAATGTCCTATAGGAGGAGCGGTGATAAAAAGTTCTCCGATAAGGAGAACCGGGATGGACGAGGACATCATCACGATGACCAGACGGTACCTGGATTTTGCGCCCCTTCATGCGACGGAGAAGCTCTGGGAGCGGCATAAGGTTCGGGTGAGCCGGGAGAAGGTGCGGCGGATCATGGTAGCCCAGGGCCGTTCGAGGCAAAGGGTAAGCCACACGACGAAAATCGTGAACTCTTTGAGCCTACCCCGTTTCGGCTTGAGCTGCCTATGGAGCTTTGCAACTGATGTGCAACGCCCTTCAGTTTTGCCTTCCAGAAGGTTGTGCCACTCCCGAGAAGCGCGCTCGATGAAGCCGGGCGTGTTAGTCTTTGGGAATGCCTGCTCTATTTTATCTAATTTCAGCAACTTACATCGATTTTTGTTTATAACCTTATCCCATTTTAGGCCAAAAAATAGGCCTATTTTTCCATTTTCATACAAATCTGGACATTACTATAAGTTATTTAAATTAAATAGCTTATCTATCGCAATTAATACCTAAATAAGGACCAAAACATGTGTTCAGACTATCATCAAAAGAGGACATTTATTGAAAATACTCCTTCCTATCCTCCTTCTGCCCACCTAACAAAGGACTTGGGAATGAGAAACATGACACCCTGACGATCGTCGTACGACTCGGACACCGCCTTTTTTATTTTCGTTGCCGGCGAACTCGACGGGCGATGCCCTGTTTGAGCCCGATGATAGTTGAAGTAATAGGCCGCGACGTCGGCGTAGTTGTAGCGGGCTTTGGGAAAAAGCAGCTGCACATAGAACCGGCGGACGCCCATCGCCTTCCGGATGGCCGCCTCCCCCTGGCTGTAACCTGCGTTGTAGGCAGTGGCGTAGAATCCGAGTTTCGCCAGGTCGCCGGCAAAGGTCAGGTTCGCGTAGAGCTTGCCCATGATCATCATGAACAGCCGCAGGTATTCGGCCTGGCCGTAAAGGTCATCAAGCCGGCGCACGCGCGCGTTTCGCACATGCGAGGAATCGTCGAGGTCGTAAGAGGCGATCCCGGCGGCCGCCTTCTCCGCGGCCGAGAAAAGCCGGTCGTAATCCCTTTCCAACTGCTCGGCGAAGGCCGGCTTCATCTGGAAAGGGCCGACCGAGAAATTGGCGTACTTCCGGCCGAGCTGGATATACAGCACCTTGAGCGCCCGCACCTGGATCTCGTCCTCGAGGACGCGGAAGCGAACGACCTCGGGAAAAACGACGGCCTCGGCGATGTGCGTCTCGGCGGCGGAGAAGTTCAGGGATTCCGCGATCCACTCGTTCTGTTCCAGGAATTGTTCGGCCTCGACATATTTCCGGCCGAAGATCGCTGCGTAGTCCTCACCGGCGGCGGGAAGGGCAAGCGTCAGCCCGAAAAGGAGAAGGGCCCCCCACGGACGCAGGCCTGGCCGCTCGAAGCCGCTCGGCCGCCGGTTTCATAGTAAAGGTCGTTGCCGGTCGAGGCGTACCAAAATTCGTATTCGGCGAAGGAAGTGCTAAACGGCCCAAACTTCTTGCCGTCGATGGTGTACACGTACTTCTTGTCCATGCCGGCCAACACCTGTTCGAACGGCAGCGTCTCGTCGATGGGGTTGGTCGTCCCCTGGCAGAGCACCGCGGCGTTCAAGCCGTTGGGGCTGAACTTGTATTCCCCGGGGATGCCGCCGACAGCGACCTTGCGGCCGTCGGTGCAGCCGAACACGGCGCTGTCCTTATTGTTGGCCGTGAAATAGGCCCGTGCGCCGTCGGGAGTGGCTCTGACCGAGTAGGCCAGAACGAAGGGCCCGATGGTCTTGTCCTTGAACCGGACGAACTGGCCGACCTCGGCGTTCTCTTTCCAGAGGAGCGCGTCTTCGGGTGCCGAGTCCGGGGTATAGGAAGCGCAAATGCGTTTCTTGCCGATCGAGCCCTTCCGGCCTTCATAGGCGGCCTTCATGCCTGTAGGGAATGAGGGTCTCGCCTATTTTCCCCTAGCCCCCGTCACTTAACGTAGGAACCGGGTCACAATCCAGTAGGGCAAGAGTACCGTCTCCTCGACGTCCCCTCAAACTCGAGGTAAAACCCGGGCCATTGCCAAGAGGCCGGACTTGTGAAAAAATAATAGCGGAAACGTAACGAGCGGAAGAATCGGCGAATGCCGATGGAAAGGAGTTAAAATGACCAAAACAAGATCACTGACGGCCCTCGTGGTCCTGACTTTGATCGCACTGGGCTTTGCTTATGCCACAGTTGTTCACCCCCTGGCCAAGGCCTCCGCCGGCGATTGGGTCCAGTTCACGGTCAACCTGAAGAATGAAACCGAGCCGTTGTTGAACGTGAAAGACCAGCAGCGCTGGCGCGTGGTCTCCACCGTCCTAGACACGGGTGTCCGCGTCGATAACTACTTTACTATAGCGGGCAGCCGAACCGGCATGGGAGGGTCTTTGTACTATTTCAACAAGCCCTACGAGCCGGTCACCGATATTTCCCTGGACGCAAAGATCGAGGTGGTTTCCACGACGCCGGACACCGTTACGATCAAGGGCAAAGCCCTCGCCTGCACCAAGGTCGTACGCAAGGTCACCCAGCCCGTCAGCGCCGCGACATTTCAACCCGGCTGGAACGGGACGTCCGCGATCTGGCTCTGCCCCGACGTCCCGGTCGGCGGGTTGGTCAAGGTCGAGAACCGCTACCAATCCCAGCTCACCGCCGATTCAAAAGCGAACATGATCGTCGAAACCTGGCTCCTGACCGACTCCGGCTTCAAGAACTGGAAATAGTGACTTCCGGTTAGGTGACCGAAGAGCTTTCTAGCTGTTTATTTCTTTGAACCGGGGCGTACTGGATCTTGGTGCCCAAGTCGAACCGACCCTCAAATTGTCGGGACCCGGCCGCCGGCCTCTAAAGAGTTGAATCGCAACAAGAGCAGCCAGGTTTTGGGACTGCCCGGCCAGTGGGAGACGAACGCCGCTTTGGGCACTTCCATCGCCAAGAGACGACCCAGCGGGCCGGAAGTAGCCGTACTCCTTAAAGTCAACTCTCTGAACATATCCGCCTGGAAGACGCCGTGGCGGAGGCCGCCTCTTTCCTTCATATAATCAACAGGAGTTGACGACCGCAAAGACGATAAGACAACTCGCGTTGTCCCGAGCGATAAAAAGCTTCAGTGACCTCGAAAACGCCGGTCTGTCACGCCGGAGATCGTGAGTTCGAGTCTCGTCGGTCCCGCATATCCTCTACAAAAATACCTTCTTTGTGCTCCCCCTTTATGGACAAAGGGGGTGCGGGGGGATTAGGAAATAGGTAATAGCGAAGGCGTCTTTGAGAATGCGCCTTCCGCAAGTCCCCCTTAATTTCAATAAGGGAGATAAGGGGGATAAATAAATAGAAACAGAATCCTAGGAACGAATTTGGGTTTGCCCCCTTTGCAGGGGACTGAGAAGGTTAAATAGCCCCTTTAGCTTGAGGCGTCTTAACCCTGGATGCTAACAGCGAAATCGCGAATCCGCACCCGTGCCAAGTCGTTGCTTCCCGGCCAGTCGGCACATCAAGTTCAGCGCTTTATGGGCTTTACGGGATTTATGGGAAAGTACTTCTTGTCGCTCGTGGCCATGTTGCCGGCCAAGTCCCAGATATAGATTATCACGTAGTATTTCCCAACCGCAAAGCGCTTACCAATAAGAGGCACTAGATTGGCAGAGTTGATCACGCCGCATCGCATCAGCTTTCCGGCGCTGTCTTTCGAGAATTGCCCGACAACCTCGTTGGTGTCCGCGCGGCGCACAGCTCCATTGACCAGGCACCAATCCGCCATGTTGTCCGTGAACTTGAAAACCACGCTTGTTGTTCCTGTTCCCAATCCTGCGACGAACTCGTAAATGATATTTTTATCAGTGATAAACTTTGGCTTGGTCGGGTCGAAGTACACATGGCATTTATAGTGATCGACGCCTTGCGACCATTTGAAATCGCCGGTGACGACGTACCAGCCGGGCTGGGTCACGTCATCGAGGTGAAAGGGCGTGCTTTGCCATTCGTCGGGTGTGGGTGAGTTCGGAAACTTGATCCAGTTCTGGGGCGGCGTCGAGTGATAGAAACGCACCACGTGATACATCCCATTGTCGGGCGGGCTGGCATGCCCGTTAGAGAGATTGTAGTTCAAGGTGATGTCGAGCGTGTTCGTCCAGCGCGCGAAAGCGTGCGCGTGAGCTTCGTCCATCTGCATAAAAAATTGCTGGTCTTCCCCGGGGTGCTCGTCCTGGGGTCTCAGCTGGGCCTGGACCCGTACGAGCAGAATCATGATGCTACCCACCAGCACAAGAAGCCGCGCATGGCGACGGATGCTCATCGTGTCCTCCTTCATCTGCGATCTATGGAGCTCCAGCGGACTGGGTTTTGCTTGGCTGGCCGGAAATCTGCTTTTTGCGGCCGCTCAAAATCCATCCCCTCGAAGCCCGCTGACGATGCTGGTTTTCACGAACAAATGATATGTCCGGTTGTGATCGATGTCGACGAAAAGGATAGAATACCAAACAAAAGCGGAAGGATAATAATTTCCTTTTCTGCTTTGCTGGCTAGATGAGCCTTTATGCACCACTTTTGCCTCACTCCGTTGTCAGTGATAATAAAACATGCTGCACAGGGATGTCAAGTTGATGAACGAGTTCAACGGCTTTACTTATCGGGGTCTATCGTTTATAATCGTAGGAACGAAGAGGTGTCTATGAAAAAACTGATATCCGCCGCCTTGATGATCGCTGCTCTTTCTCTTATAATTCCCGGACCGCTTTCGGCCTCACCGGCGATCCTCCATGGGCTCGCCTCTTCCGCGGCCATGGGCGCTGCTTCCTTTGCCCCCGAACAGAAGGCCCCTGGCTCTGCCTCTATCGACCGCAACGCTCACGCTTTTCTTTTTGTGCTCGAGTTCGCCCTGGGCGCACCGCTGACCCGCGGCCAGGAAGAGATTATCCTCAACGAGCTTCGCCGAGGCTGGGAGACTCGTTCTCAGAAGGAGCTCAGCAAGTTCGATGCTTATCCGAAGATCGTTGAGGCTATCGTCAAGGCCACGGACCGGCAGGCTGTGGAGGATCTCCGCCGGGAGCTGGAGCGGTCTGTCAGGGAGTGGCTGGCCGAATCCGATAGCACCGACCCCGCCGTGGCCGCCGTGGCCGCCCAGCTCAAACAAAAGGGCAAGATTCTCATTCCGGGAAATCCACCCTTGACCGTTATGGCCTCCGACGCCTACAGCGAAATGTACACCTATTCCGAGCTCCTTCAAAGAGTCCCCGATGCCCTACCGCATCGCGTGTCTCCCGCGGTTGTGGCCAAAATCAAGGGCCGGCTTCTCAAGGCCTGGGCACGATTCACCCGCGAACAGCGAAGGCAGGTGGCCTCGACGCCGGGATTGTGGGTTTCCCTAAGGTCCGTGCTCCAGTACGGGAAGGCTGCTGACAGGTCCCAAGTTCTGTCCGAAATGAAGCAAATCGCCGCCCCGCGGGAGGAAGCCGCGAGTTCTAAAGAGGGCAGCGCCGTAGGCAATTTGGTCAAACACGAGGTCCTGATGAATATCCAAAACTTGACCTTCAACGAATACCTCTTTTGCCACGGTTTCAAGAGCACAATCTTCTGATTTTGTGCGCCTTCAATCTTATCCGGTTTCAGCTTGGCGGAAGTTTCTTAAGGTTGGGTGGCGGCGGTGGCGGCTCCACCACGGGAGGAGCCGGGGGAAGCCAGACATGGTTGGTTCTGGGATCGAGCTGGCGCGCAAGACGACGATGCTCCTGAGCCGCTTTTTGATCTCCCTTTCTTTCCAGTGCAGAAGCAATACAGAGGTGTGCATCGTCAGGCCACCACGGTTTTTCCGTTCCACTAGCCGCTAATCCCAACCTGATTGACTCCTGCAATTCAATAATAGCTCCATCCAGGTCGTTCATTTGCATAAGGGCTCTCCCGAGCCAATAATGGATCTCAGGACCCCGGTCGGACCCTAAGCGCAAGGCCTGACGAAATTCCGTTGCGGCGTCCCGCCACAGGCCTGCGCTTTGCAGATACAAACCGAGCCGATAGTGCAGGAAAGAATCGCTCGGCTTAGCCCGGATGGCCTCCCGGGTCTCGGCTGTCAGGCGATCCAAGAGAGTCTTTTCCTTCAAGACCTTGTTGAGCTCATCAAGGAATGACGAGTCCTGTTTTAGGCGCAAGGCTGCTTTGTATTCAGCAACAGCGCCATTCCAATCTCCATTATTGCGCAACGCTCTTGCCAACTCTGCGTGTGCTTCCGGAAGATCGTGGTGCTGTTTTAGGGCCTCACGTTGTTGAGCGAGCGCTCCCTCATCATTTCCGAGTGATCGGAGGGCAAGTGCCAGCCTGGTACGCCAAAGGAAGCTGTCTGGCTCCACGCGTAGTGCCTGATGAACGAGCTCGTATTCACCATCGACGTCGTTTTCCAATACGAGTATGCTCCAAATCGGGTCGAGCAGCTTGATGTCGTTAGGAGCCAGACGCACCGCTTCCCGGCATTCAGCCAGGCCTTGCGCCGGATCCTTTCTGAAAGCCAGGCAATAGCCGAGTAGGCTATGAGCCTCTGCGTAATCCGGCTTCAGGCGCACGGCTTCACGGAATTCCACCATTGCCGCATCTATTTCCTTCATGGCGGCGTCACCTTGCATTTTTCCCGCTTTTTCAGCGAGTTCAGAATCGCGTTTGAAATGCTCAAGGGCACTCAGCTGCTTAGCCTGCGAGGCGCTGGAATGGGCGCACGGAAAGTAAAGGAGTGCAAAAATCGGAATCATGGCAGCGAATTTCATGATGAATGCCCCTTTGGAATCTGGTTGGTCGCCCAAAGATCGTTCCGGAATCGGCCGCGATCCTGCTTTTTTGGAACTGATCTTTGCGTGTGGAAGCCTGAGTCAGCTATGGACAGGAATTTGGCTTTTGCCATCGCTTGAGATCGCTGCTTCCTGAAGCTTAAAAATATGCTTCCTTGCGAAAACAATTGTATTCTCTGCCGATGATCGAAGTCAACAGGAAGAAGACACGAGATATAGAGCTTTTCGGCCGGAACATCGCCTGGGAAGACCTCAAAGCCCACCGACTTCCCCGGGTCCCGAGCGCTCCTTACATCGAGCACTGATAGATGATTAGGTCCCTTTTATTTTCCAGGGTGATCCATTTGAACGCGGAGGCTTTAGATAGGGGTGCGGCCGAGAAGCTAGCCCTGGGAATGGGTCGGAAGGACAATCAAGAAAGCGAAAAAAAACCAAGAGCATCCCCAAGAATAACTTCTTCATGAATTCCTTCTTGAGCAAAATGACCGCTGTGCCAGACGCAGGATTCGTGCAGATAGGCTCAAAGGTCCTGCCAGACGGTCCCCTTGAGGCGCGCCTTTGGATTTCCCTGGGTCTTGTTGATGAATGCAATGAAGGCTTTCTTAGCCTCCTCTAGAGAGAGACCAACGTCTTTCTTGAAAGACTCCTCGTAGCCCATCCCCTGCCCCACGTCCGCCACCAAGCGGGCCGTGCGCGGCTGAATGTCGGCCAGGCCCTCATGAAAGTGAGTTCGCATGAACTCCATAAAAAAACAGCCTATGAATTCCATGCGGGACAACATCGGCCCCGGTTCCGGCTCTTTTTCTCCAGACAATTCGCTGAGCACCTCTTGGGCGTCGACGGCGGTAAACTCGATGATCTTCTTGTTGATGTTGCGGTCATAGGCATCCGGCTTTTGGCCCAGCTTCTCTCGGTAGGCGCGACCGACCAAGAGAGCGCGGCCTTCCATCAAATAATGGGGAATCTTGTGCTTGCCCAGCTGCCTGTCGTCCTGGCAATGAGTTAGCTCATGGGCGAGAGTTCCCCGTGCCAGGGGGTTGCCAATATACGAAAGGCCAATCGTGAAAACGTCCTTGAACGAAAACCCCAACAGCCCTTTTTTCATATCGGTCTTGACGCGAACTTGGAGCGGGGCTTTGAGCGGCTCTAGGCTCCGCCATTGTTCCATCTCGCTGACGAAATCATAGGCGTCCTGCACTTGGGCGGCCAATTTTGCGGCCTTGGTGGTTTCGAGGTCACCGTTGCAATAGACCGAAATGAAGTGGTCCCGGGTCTGAAAAACCAAGTGATAGTCGGATGGGACTTCGGCTCCAGGGCGCACCACCGAGGCCACGCCAGCGATAAACAAAATAAAGACAACGAGCTTCGCCTGAAAACTTGGGCACAGGTTCATGGTGACCCCCAAATATCGTTCCAATATTTCTCCAAGGTCCAAAGATAATAGAAACGGGCAAGCAGATCGGCCCACATGGCCAGTCCTTGAATGCTTTCCGGATTTGCTATCAATAACTTGTCGGTACACCCCATTTTTAATGAATTTGTTTTGTTATTCTTCCCGTCCCACTGGGATTGTTATACTCGAGCGTATTTTCATCAACCCATTTTGGTCCAAACTTTTTTGTCTTCGAGGTTGCTATCTGTTGCTGGACTTTCGTTTTTAAGTCATAGACGATCAAAATAACTTTTGCTCCACTTTGTTCATATTCTTTCACGCTATCGACATCAAACATAGCCGGATAATTGCTAAAGGCAATTATTTCTTTCCTTGGATTAATATCAAACTCGCTCTCGGTCATTGATAAACTCAAAACATCAAATTGAGTTGTTTGAAATTTTTTTGCCTCAATTTTTGCAATATATTGGATTCCAGGCCCGAAACCGCTACTGACCCAAAAGATAGAATTTGCCCATTGGAGAGGACTAATATTTTCCAGTCCAAATTGATGGGGGCTAAAAACTTTTAGAACGACCCCGTCATTTTTCATAAAAGCAAGATTTTCACCAACGTCGTTGATAGCTCCACTCCCAACAATAGCAATAATATTTTCAACTTCTGAAACCCTAAAATCTAAACCTCGGTTTGAAAAAAGCTTGATTCCGTGTTTTTGTTGATTTTATCTCCAGGGTTCATCTGTCCTGTTTGGATGAGTTTGATAACCACTATCTCCGCCAGTTCGATGGATTACATAAAGATTACCATTGTGATGCTCGGCGTTGTGGTGATGACTTCTGTATATATTCGAAAGGGTGATATAAAATTTTTCCTGGCCAGTTTTGGGGTCTTTCAAATAGACATCCGTTTTGGTTTTGTCATTCGAATTTTCTTTTACGACAATAATGTCGTTCGCCGATTGTTCCGATGGTTTTGAAACGATGGGCTCAGATGTATGTGTTGAACTCCCCTTTGGCATAGGATGTTCATTTTTGTGAGAAATTTTATTTTTGTAAATAAAAAAACCGGCTAGGTCGACACTCGCTAATAACAAGAATGTCAAAACACCAATCATAATTCTTTGACGGCGATTGGAATTTTGGGATGGCCTATTAGAAAAAATATGCTTCCGATTGTTGGCTTCATGATTCGGCTGACTAATTTTATTGTCGTTTGGATATTCCATAGGTCTTATCCTTCCTTTCATCGACGACCAAATATATAGGTGGTCGGTTTAAGAAATTATGGCAGTTATTATTGGAAATTGCGCGTCGTCGAAAGCATTTGGACCAACCGTTCGGCTAATTAAACAATATCCCCCCATTTTGTCATACCTTTAATTTCGTCTCTCGATCAAGGCTGCGAACTCAAAATCCATGTTGCGCTAACGTGATAATGTCCAATAGGAGGAGCGGTGATATAAGGTTCTCCGATAAGGAGGACCGGGATGGACGAGGACATCATCACGATGACCAGCCGGTCGTGCTTTCGCCAAACGGCGGCGGTATTCCCGGACCACTTAGAAAAAATATCGACAGGAACTCCTGGTTTTCAATCGAGCAGGGCCAAGACCTTATTCCAGTCGAGCGCATCCTTGAGCTCCAGGATTCGGAGTTGAGCAGGATCAGGTTTTTTAGAGTGACGACGAGCTTCTTCAGCCGAACCAAGCCCAATGACCACGATCGACTGAAAGGCCGCCCGGGGCAGGGATTTGTTGAAAAATTCCGGATTGACGGAAACGACGGGCCGGGCCTCGGCCTCGTTCGACTCCACCAGGCCTGAGGCGCGCAGGCCCGTCTTCCAGTCCCCCAAGTAGGCCTGTGAGGCTCGCTCCTGGGGCGTTAGGGAAGCGAGTTCCGCTTTAAGAGCTTTCAGGTATTCGCCCGGAAGCATGCGCAGCCAGCCGGGATGGTCTGCGGCTGTCTGTTTTGACTGGAGGCGATTTTGGTTCAGCCTTTGCTCCATCTCCTCACGGTCCGCCTTATCCAGCTGGGCCAGGCTTCGCTTCTGCTCATTGAGCATCTCTTGCTCCGCTTTGGCACTTTTCTGCGCCCAGTCCATGGCATGACGCAGGAAACGCTCACGAGTTACGGGAATCCAAGGCGGCTTTTGAATTTTGGTAAAGACCACGGCGTCGCAATCATACAAGGGCCGGCCTTGGAGGACGCCGGCGGCTTGCGGCGCATAGAAAAAGCTTCCTTGTTCGTCCTCCATGGACGTGTTCGAACTGATCCCATATCCATCCTCCCAGACTTCCTTGCCAGTCTCCCGGGTTCCGGTGAAGATATGTTCGAGGTCATTGACGAAAATCCATAACGAAGCCGGGTTACCGGAATCGACATCGAGCCGGCCCACGGCATTGATGATATAGGGCGAAAGGCTGATGCTCACATGCCCCTTGACCGGAACATCTGGACGAGGGTTCGTTTCATCCAGGTTCCAGGAAAAGCCCCAATTGATGCCCACCCCACTGCCGGCTTCGACGCCCACCGGCGGTTTGAGGGTCTTCGCTTCTCGAAAGACCGCGACCAGTTTCTGTAGTTTCTGGAGGAAAATGTTGTGCTCCTGTTCGGCCGGGCCGTAGGCCTCCCCGTCATCCACGCTGATCCCTCCGGGATGCCACTTTCCGACTTTATCCGGCTGGTAGCGAGATTCCGTTTCGCTCTGGGCCGGGGCCGATCGAAGGACGGCGAGCATCACAACACAAAACCCAAAGAAAACCATCCCACCGACGGCTTTCGTTCTTTGTCCGCTCATATCTGCCTCCTTTATCCCCTAGGACTAATCGACATGACCTCGCGACAGAAAGGACCCGGGAAGGACAACGGATTCATTTCGATAGTGGCTTTGAACAAATGGAATCTAAAAGAAATATTATCTGCGGCTGTCTGCTAAAGTCAAGGCCGGATGGCTCCTTATTCAATGAAGTTATAGTAATTTCCCTTTCCAAGTTGTCTGCGATAATTTCCCAATAGGCTTGACAACGGCGCCTCTAGAAAGAAAAAACGGCTGGAGCGGCACATAAGCCGAATTCTGTTCCCGCGGTGAAGCGGGGGCGGTTATTTGTCTGGCCCCGCGATTGCTCGCGGGGACGAGCGGCCTACCCGCCCCGGGACGGGCCATCCCAAGTGGGGCCGTTTGGCCTTGCTCCGGATGGGGTTTGCCCTGCCCCTGGTGTCGCCACCAGGGCGGTGAGCTCTTACCTCGCCATTTCACCCTTACCCTCGCGGGCGGTGTGTTTTCTGTGGCACTTTCCCCCGGTCACCCGGAGTCGCCGTTAGCGACCATCCTGCCCTGTGGAGTTCGGACTTTCCTCCCCTACTCCTCTTCCGAGGAGCCAGGAGCAACCGCCTCGCCCGCTCCAGCCGTTATTTTTATGCCGTATTGTTCAAGCTTTTTATAAAGGTTCGAACGCGGCGTGTCGATCTCCCGCGCCGTCTGCGATATATTCCAGTTGTTCTGCTCGAGCTTGGCCAGGATAAAATCCTTTTCGGCCAGGTCCCGGAAGTCCTTCAGCGTCTTCACTTTGTCGGGCTCGGGAAGATACACTCTGTGCTCGCCGATAATTTGCTCTGGCAGATCCTTATGCTCGATCGTGTCATGATCGGTCATGATCAGAAGCCGCTCGACTACGTTCCGCAGCTCCCTGACGTTCCCCTTCCAGGGGTATTTTATCATAGCCTCGATGGCTTCCGGGCTAAAATTTTTTATCTTGAAGTTATTTTCCTCCGCATATAGCTTGGAGAAATATTCGATGAGCAGTGGGACATCCTCTTTTTTCTCCCGAAGCGCAGGCGAATAGAGGGGAACGACGTTTAGCCGGAAAAAGAGGTCGTCGCGGAAATTGCCTTTCTCAATCTCCTTCTTCAAATCTTTGTTCGTGGCCGCGATCACTCGGACATCGACCTTGTTGATCTTGCTCGACCCCACCCGCTGGACCTCGCCTTCCTCGAGGACGCGCAGGACCTTAGACTGCGTTTTAAGGCTCATGTCTCCGATCTCGTCGAGAAAGATCGTACCCCCGTCGGCCTGGTCGAACTTGCCCATTTTTCTTTCCGTGGCGCCAGTAAAAGAGCCCTTCTCATGGCCGAAAAGCTCGCTCTCGATCAGCTCCTCGGGGATGGCGGCGCAGTTCACTTGAACGAAATTTTCCTTCGCGCGCAGGCTGTGAATATGGATCGCACGCGCGATAAGCTCCTTGCCCGTTCCGCTCTCGCCATAAATGAGGACCGTGGCATTGGTTGGTGCCGTAAGCAAGAGCTCCTTCCAGAGCTTTTTCATCAGCGGGTGGTTGCCCACGAGCTCATAATGCTTCTCGGCCTTTCGCCTTAAATCCAGGCATTCCCTCTGCAGCTTGTTCTGGTTCAGGGCATTTCGCATCGTGAGCAACACTCGGTCCCTATGGAGCGGCTTTTCCAGGAATTCAAAGGCTCCCAGCTTGGTGGCTTCGACGGCCGTCTGGATCGTCCCCTGGCCTGAGATCATGATCACTTCGGGCGAATATGGCTTGTTCTTGATTTCCTTCAGGATTTCCAGGCCGTCCCGGCCGCCGGGCATTTTTATATCGAGCAAAATCAAATCCAATCCGACGGTCTCCTCGAGTTTTTGTAGCGCTTCTTCTCCATCGGCCGCTTCCAAGAATGTATAGCCCTCATACTCAAGGATCATCTTCAGGGATTTGCGGATGTTTTCTTCGTCATCCGCGACCAAGATCTTGCCTTTGCGTTCGGGTTTCATGTAGAGGACCTCTTCACCGCATAGATTTTAGCACAATTCGAAGCATGGTTAAACCCGCTCGTTTGACCCCGATTCCACGATTTCTCGAGGTTATTTCAGATTAAAATAGAGCCGAATCGTAAAGACAATTCCCAGGGCATTCAGGTTGATACTGGCTTCCCGCACATTCCGGAGGCTCGAGTCAGATGGCTTATCTTGACTGACTTCTATCCTTCCATAATTTTTGTTCAAGTTTGAGTCGCTGCTTTCGAAATAATACAATAAGCCAGTTTCTTCACTAGAATCTCTGGTCGTGGTTTCGGAAGACCAGCCGAGCCCGCTGGTCCATCGTTTCTCGCGAGCGACACTCGACAATTTCACGCTTCCTCTCAAGCCGCTGAACTCGACAAACCGGGCAAAACATTCGACCCCGAATTCGATGCCGTCCCCTAGCTTGTATCCTACACCGAGCCCCCCGTCAAAGCCCAGGGCGTTCTTCTTGACATCTTCCAGAATTTGGGCGTCGGCAGTGTCTTCAACCCTTTGGTCGGGAGCTGTTGGCGAGAATATATTACCCGTGATCGCGAGATTGATTGTGATATCGTCAGTCAGGTGTCCGAAATAATATCCAGCGCCAGCGTGCCCGTACAAATTCCAACGGCCGTGGGGTATGTATCCATAAAGGCTCATTCTGATCGGAATGGCTCGGAGTTTATAATCCTCATGAAAATCCTCATTGAAATCTGTGAAATAGCTATTGGGAGAGACGAAAAGGCCCTGTCGCAGCGCGGCCCCATAATTCCCTTGGCTCCGGAATGTCAGATAGCCGGAGCCGATTCCGATGCCGAAGTGGGGACTGATTTGGAAAATAAGATCTGCCTCAAGGGCGGGAAGAAAAGTCCCCTTGTCCCAATTCACATAGCTCGAATAGCCCGGCAAGGTCCCCAGGTCAGAATAATGATCGACAGTTCCCTGTCGCACTTTCTCCAAGTCTCCTCCGGAATTTAATAGAACGCCCATTCCACCGGTGAGTTTCAGGCCGAAATTCATTCCGGATTTTTTCTCTTCAAAGGCCTCTGCTTTGATGCTAAAAAATAAGACCAACAGCAGGAAAAAACCGAAGACTCTAAAAGATGCCCGTCCATGTTTCCTTTTCATGTGACTCCTCCACTTTTCGTCTCGATAACTTTCATACATAAAAGGTCTAAAAAAAGCAAGCCTTAAATCCTCGATTGCCTTGACTTTTGAAGAGCTTATAAAATGTTCAAGGGCCAAGCCTGCTCGTGATGCACAATTCTGGGCGTAAGATTAATTGGGGAGTTGTAAAGCGAATTTACAGGATATGTCAAGCAGCTCTCTGTTCGGTGAGTTGGTATAAAAATTGCTTTTCATTTCAACCTCTTGCCATTAAAATGAAAAAGCCCATGGCTCTAACGAAAACACCATCTTTTTCCTTCTCCATCAAAAGAGGCGCTTGGCCCCTTGCGTTACTTCTCGTGACAGCCATTCCTTGTTTCGTTCTTTCTCAGGAATCCAAGGCGGTCGAAAAATCTTTCACTCTAGACAACGGGATGAAGGTCTTTTTATATGAAAGGCATACACTGCCGATGCTGAATGTCGTGGCCGCCGTCAATGCCGGCTCCAAGGATGAATCTGAAGAAACGAGCGGGCTGGCTCATCTCCTCGAACATTATATCTTGTTCCGCGGCACTGAGGTTCGGAGCGGAAGCGAGATCAGCAAGGATATTCGCAGGCATGGAGCTTATTTCAACGCCCATACGGGGCAGGACCTGGCCCTGTTCGAAATCTCACTCCCCTCGGACTTCGCCGACTTTGCCCTGAAAAACCAGAAGGAAATCTTATTCGACCTCAAGTTCAGCCAGCCCGAAATGGACGCCGAAAAAGACGTCATCCTCGAGGAACTCAACCAGATCGAGGATGACCCGTTCAGGTTCGCTACGGCGCTAGTCTACCAGAATCTTTTCAAAGGGCACCCCTACCAAAAGCCAATTTTCGGAAAAAAAGAAAGCCTCAAGGCTATTACGCTCGAGCAGCTGGAGGGCTTTTATAAAAAATATTATCATCCCGCTAATTGCGCCCTGGCCATTGTCGGGGATTTCGCCCTCAAGGACATGGAAGAAAAGATCCGGGCGGTTTTCGGCCCGATCAAGAAAGAAGCCTTTGCTCCTGTAAAAATCGAAAAAGTCGGCCTCCCCGAAAAAACCATCGACGTGGAACAGGCGCTTGACGTCCAAGAAGCCTATCTTGCCATCGGGGTCGTCGCTCCCGATTATAACAGCCCTGACCAATTTGCTGTTGACGTCCTCACCGAAATTCTCGGCCGAGGAATTCGGCCGATGCTCAATGCGGCGCTCCGGGGAGAACGGGATCTCATTAACGGCGTGTCCATGACTTTTATCGGCCTCAAATACGGGGGTGCCTGCGTCATTTATTTCACCCTCGACCCCAAGAATCTAAGCGCGGCCAAAAGGCAGGCTGTCCAGTATATCCGTCAGCGAGCCCGGAGCGAGAATTACGCCAAAAGTGATGTCTATGGGGAAGAGCAGATGTATGCGTTCGACTATTTGGAAAGCGCGAAAAATCAAATCCGGTTCAACACCCAGCAGGCGCAGGAAGACGGCCTGGGCATGGCCAGCTCGTTGGCCATGTATATGCTTCTCAATGAAGGTTCCGAAATGGTGAACTATCTGCAGAATATCGGAAAGGTCGACACTTCAGACCTGAGAAAAGCGGCCGCTAAATATCTCTCCAAGGGAGAGTATGTGCTTGTTTCGATCGTTCCGAAAAAGAAATAAAATCAAGTGACATTCATAAAAACCCTCAGACGCTCATCAAAGAGGTTATCGGTCCTCCTGGGGATCACAGGCCTCCTGGTCATGATATCTTTGGCTCCGGCGGCCGAATCCACGAATGCGCCCCAAAAGAAAAACTTAGACAACGGGCTGGTCGTGATCTATCAAAAGGATACTGCGTCCGGCGTCACGGTCCTCAACTTTCTCGTCGGCGGCGGCCAGAAAGCCGAGCCGGCCGGGTTGGACGGCCTGGCCTATATCGCGACCCGGCTGGCCATCGAAATTCCGGACCGGGACAAGGTCCAGGAATTAATGGTGAAAGCTTCTCGTTATAGCTTGGCCTCACAGGGCGATTACTCGATGATCCAAATCGAATGTCTTTCCGAAAACTTCGAGGACACTCTGAAAATTTTTGCCGAGATCATGATGGATCCGCTCTTTTCGGGACTCCGGATCAATTATGTCAAGGAAAATATGGCCCACCAGCAAAAAATCCAATCCGACGATTCGGTCAATGTCGGACATTTGGCCCAGCTCGAGGCCTTATTCGGAAAGGCCGGATACGGGCGTTCATTCTGCGGAACGGAAGAATCGCTGAAAAAGATCAAAGGCAAAGACATTGAGAATTTCTACAAGCAGCACTTCCTGGCCGATCGGATGGTGTGTGCGGTCGTCTCCGACCTCGAACTAGAAAGAGTCCTGGGCATCCTCAAGAAATATTACGCGAAACTTCCATCAACAGGGGTCGCTTCGGCGCCCGACTCGCCTTCCCCGGCCGGCTCTCAGGGAGCCCCCAAAGAAGCCTATATCGAAAAAGACACAAAGCAATGCCTGGTTTCATTCGCTTTTCCCCTGCCGCCGACATCAACGAAAAATTTTATCATGAACTATCTTTTAGAAAACCTTTTGGGAAAAGGTCCGGGCTCCAGGCTTTGGGGATTGAGGTCCCAGGGGAAACTAGCTTACAACGTAAACGCCCAGGCCACGCAGATGAAAGACGGCGGCGTCCTTGAGGCTTATCTCGAAACCGAGGCCGCGAAGAGGGATGGCGCATCGAAAGCCCTCAACAAAATATTGACCGAGCTATTCGAAAAAGGGCTGACCGAGGAAGAGCTTCAGACGGCTAAAGTGAGCGCCAAGGCGCAATTCCTGCGGTTGAATGAGACCAAGGATAAGCGAGCTTCGACGTTTGCCATATTTGAGGCACTGGGCTTAGGGTTCGATTTCATTACGAAATTCCCTCAGGATGTCGAGAATGTGACTCTCGCGGATATGCACGCCCACATCAAAAATATCCTCCCTCCCGAGAAAGCTTCGCTCGTGATTGTCGGGCCGAAGCGCTGACAACGGCGCCCCTATTCAACGATGTACCAGGCCAAACCCTCGATGTAATAGAAATTCTTCGCCGCCAAAGGGACGATGACTTCATCAACAAATTCTCGGACGCCCCGATTGCCGCCCTGTTTCTTGACATAGTAATCATGGAAGGCGATGATTCCCCCTTTTCTGACAAAGGGACCCCAATCGTTCCAGTCGGTCGAAACTCCCTTGCAAGAATGGTCGGCGTCGATGAACAGGAGGTCAATCCTCAGATTTTTTGGCCATGAGGCCGCGATCTCGTGAGTATAACCTTGATGGACGATTACCTTTTTTCTCAAAGGCTGGATATTTTCGTAAAAAACATCAAGGTGTTTCTTCCCCTTCAAGAATTCCTGGACATACCTGTCCGACATTTTATCCGCATTGAACGAATCGACAGCATGATAACTTTGATCATGCGTCAAAAAGGGAGCCATGAGGAGAACTCCGCCCCCCGTCCAAGAGCCGAGCTCGACAATCATGCCCTCCTTTTTTTGCATGGCAAATAAGGACAAAATAACTTGCTGGACGGGGTTGGTAATCGACTCTTTTCTGGCGTGTTCGAAATGAGGATTGAGCTTTCCGAGTTCTTTTTCGTAAAGGGGAAGATTGAGCTCGATCATCTTTTCCCATTTCTTATACGGGGCATTAATGACTTTATCCAGCTCAAAGCTGCCGGACGAATCGTGAGAACTTCCTCCCAGGAGCAAAAGAGGAAGACATAACAGAAGATTCCCATAAAAAGACCTATTCATGGAATGTCCTGTCTTCTCGAAGCAAAAGTCAATTTGGAGGGGAAGACCCCTTCCAACGGGCGCCGGGAAGACCCGGCCGCCCTGCCTCCCCTTCTTGGGCGGGGCATCAAACCCCGCCCTGCGACCAAGGGGGCGACTCCCCCTTGGAACCGCTCGTGAAGCTGGGAATTATTTTCAGAATAAATTTCCCCTTGGACATGTGTAAAGCTTACCTTCAAGAATAATGCGTGTCAAGGCGATGAACTCGTTCACAGTCTTGACATCGCCATGCGGTCTGAAATATATTTCCGGCGTGATCAAGAGGAGGGACTCGGCGCCTGGAACGGGAATTCACCACGCCGCGGAAAAAAGAAATGCCGATCAATTGATCGGGGAGACAGTCTCCCATTACCGCATCCTGAGAAAGCTAGGAAGCGGAGGCATGGGCGTTGTGTACGAAGCGGAAGATCTGACGCTTCGGCGGCATGTCGGGCTGAAATTCTTGCCCGACCAACTGTCAGAAGACCCCAAAGCACTCGCCCGGTTCCAACTGGAAGCACGCTCCGCATCCGCGCTCAATCATCCTAACATCTGCACGATCCATGATTTTGGCCGGCATGGAAAGCGCCATTTCATCGTGATGGAATTCTTGAAAGGAGAGACGCTAAGGGACCTCATCGGCGGCAAGCCGATGGAAATCGATCAAGTGCTGGACCTGGGAATCCAAGTTGCCGATGCGCTGGATGCGGCTCATGCGGAAGGGATCATTCATCGAGACATCAAGCCTGGCAATATTTTCATTACCGACCGGAGCCAGGCGAAACTCCTTGACTTTGGTCTCGTCAAGCAACCGGCGAAATGGCCCGGAACCCCCGCGTCCGCGGGTCCGGCGACGCTCAGCATGCCAGAGCAGCTTACGGAGATCGGCTCCACTTTGGGCACGGTGGCCTACATGTCGCCTGAACAAGCGCGGGGAAGAGATGTCGATGCACGCGCGGATCTTTTTTCATTAGGGGCCGTGCTTTACGAAATGACAACCGGCACAATGGCTTTCCAGGGGGGAAGCGCGGGCGAAGTGCTCGAAGCGATTTTCACCCGCAAGCCGATTCCCGTCACCCAGCTGAATCCTAAAGTGCCGGCGCCATTGGGGCGAATTATCGAAAAGGCTCTGGAGAAGGATCGGATTTTGCGATACCATAGCGCTGCCGAAATGCTCTCAGATCTGCGGCGTTTGAAGCGGGAACCCGCGATCCTCGAATCCGTGGGACGGCCCTCGATGCCGGCCACCGAAATCTCTCCGGCCGCCGCTCCGGCAGGCGCAAAGGGCCGCCCAACTCGACTCTATTTGATTGTCGGCGCCGCCGTTGTGTTGTTGGCCCTCGCCACCGGTCTCTGGCTGAATTACAGATCGAAGAATGCAAAGACAAAACCTATATCCGCAACGCAACCGTCCGCCGCTCCTTCGATCGCTGTGCTGCCTTTTGCCGATATGAGTGCGAATCGGGACCAGGAATATTTTTCTGATGGCTTGGCGGAAGAGCTGCTGAACAGCTTGGCCAAGATTCCTGGATTGCACGTGACGGCAAGAACGTCCGCTTTTCAATTTAAAGGCAAGAGCGAAGACCTTCGGGTGATTGGCCAGAAGCTGAATGTCGCCAACGTCTTAGAAGGAAGTGTGCGCAAGGAGGGAAAGCGGGTCAGGATCACGGCGCAACTCATTAATACCAGCGACGGTTTTCACCTCTGGTCTGAGACCTATGAACGGCAGCTGGACGACATCTTTGCCGTGCAGGCAGATATTGCCCGTTCGGTCGCCGGAGCGCTGAAAGTCGCCCTGCTAGGAAAAACGGCGGCGGCGCCCGCATCGCAGACGAAGGACGCTGAGGCTTATAATGCATATCTGCAGGGCCGCTATTTTTTCGGCCGGCGGAGCAAAGAAGACCTGGAACGGGCCATTTCCTATTTCACGTCGGCGATCGAACGAGATTCCGACTATGCAGCGGCCTGGGTGGGATTGGCAGAAGTCCACCAGCGTCAGGCCGATAATGGCTATCTTCCTGTCGATGAGGGATACCGAAGGGCGCGCCAAGAAACGGAGCGGGCCCTGGCTCTGGATGAAAACTTGGCCATCGCTCACGCTGAAATGGGGTGGATTAAAAGGGCCCACGATTGGGATTGGGAAGGGGCTGTTGCGGACTACCAACGAGCGCTGACATTGGATCCGGGAAACACCACCGCGCTTCGCGGCGCAGCCGTCCTGGCTTTCACATTGGGCCGGCTGGACGAAGCCATCGAGTTAGACAACCGGGCATTACGGTTGGACCCTCTCTATGTGGCCGCCTACAACAATTTGGGGTTTCAATCCTATTACGCCGGCCGGTTGGATGAGGCAGCCAGCGCCTTGAAAAAGGCCCTGGAACTCAACCCGAATTTTCCCGTTACGCGCATTCTGCTCGGCAGAATTTACTTGGCGCAATCAAAGCTCGATCAGGCACTGAGCGAGATGGAGCGGGAGACGGATCCCGTTTGGCGCCTGTACGGGCTCTGCCTCGCCTATCAGGCAGTCGGGCGCAGAAAAGAAGCGGATGGCGCCCTGGCGACATTCATTAAAGACTATGGGGAGACGATGGCCTTCCAGATTGCGGAAGTATTCGCCTATCGCGGAGAGATCGACCGGACCTTTGAATGGCTTGAACATGCATACAAGCTGCGCGACGGCGGAATGGCCGATATCAAAAACGATCCGCTGCTGAAGAACCTGGAGCGCGATCCGCGCTATACCGCCCTCCTGAAAAAAATGCACCTGCCCCTTTAGCTGATCAGCATCGTTAGGGAGCTTGTCGGAAAGCTGACAGTTCTACTTGGACGCGGGCGCTTCCAATTTCAGGAGCTCGGCCCACTCTTTGTCCACGTCTTTTTGAATAGCATCGAGCATCCAGGCGTTGCCTTCTTTAAAGAGATGGCGGAACCGGCCCTGCGGCTTGAGCCATTCGAGATAATTAATACAGACCAACACCTTTCTAAAGGAACCGAAACAGTCCGATTGCCGCTTCGAGGCTTGATCCAAGTCCTATCGCAAAGCTGCCGCTGCGTTTATCCGGCCTTTGCCGCTGTAAGGATCGGCACCCGGCTTCAAGATATCGTCCGCGGTCTGCTCGATGATGGCCCTTAGCTGGGCTGGATTCATGTGGCCGTACTTGCCGATGATGAGCGCCGCCAGCCCGGACACATGCGGCGCCGCCATGGATGTACCGGCCGCAAAGTAATACTGCCACGATCCGCCGCTGGTCCGTCCGGCCGGGCTCAGCACCATATCATAGGGGTAATAAGCGGCGTTCGCGAAATCGCCGCCGGGTGCTGCCACGTTGATGACCGACTGACCAAAGTTCGTGTATGAGGCGGGACGGTCGAAGTTTGCGAGCCCGTACGGACCTGTCGCCGCGACCGCCATGCCGTTGCCCGACTGGGCCGGAATCGACCAGATTCGGCTATTGAGGTTGACGCCTTCATTTCCCGCGGCGCAGACGACAAGAGTCCCTGCGGCCATGGCATGATTAACCGCCCGGTTAAGCGCGGCGATAAGGGGGCCGGCTCCGCCGCCGCCTGCATTGATCCGGTCGAACGTGGCTCCCAGGCTCATGTTGATCACGTCCGCATCGATGCTCGCCGCATATTCGATACCCTGAATGACCCAAGAAAAAGCTCCGCTTCCGGTGCTGCTCTGCAAGACCTTGACTGCAACGATCTCGGCCTTGGGTGCGACGCCCTGGGTGCCCCTGTTGTTGATCGGGGCGGCGATGATCCCAGCCACATGAGTGCCGTGGTTGAAACCATAGACTGTGGGGTCGATTCCCGGTTCGCCCGGCACGAACGACTTGCTTAAGGCCAAGTTAACGTTGGGTCCGATGTCGGGGTGGCCACTCCAGATCCCCGCATCGATCACAGCCACTCGCGCACGCTTTACGCCCCAGCCCATATCGCCGTTGGCAGCCGTTTGATCCGCGTGAATCTGGCGGATATTCCACTGGTAGCCCCAATAGGGCTCGGAGTTCACACCCATAGCCACAAGGTCGGTTTCCTTCGCCTCGATCACCTGCTCATCCGGGATCCAATTGATCTCGACGTCCTCGGCTGCCTGGGCGATACGCGGGTCGCCCAAGACGATATTAAGAAACTGAGGATTGGCCGAAGAGGCTACGATGACCCCGATATTCTCGAGTTTTGCGAGAATCGTTCCTCCTGCTGCCGAGATCAGGCCGTCGATGGCCGTGCTTCCTTTCCCTTGAGCCCTGGCTAGGATCACATAGTCCTTCTCGTCGGCTGAAAAAATGCCCGCTGATCCGACGATTAGCAGGGCCGCCAAAAGCGCACTTGTGACAAGAATCCGTTTCATGCTCCCTCCTTTCTTATCTCGGATAGCAAGCCTGGCTGTGCCTCCGGCATGATCCAAGGTCAATTAGTCGGATAAACTTGAATCCTGCGCGGCAAGCAAGGCACACTTCTTCACGGTGAGAAGAGTGGTTTTGAACCCGGGGCCGCTTCCGAGAATCACGCGAAAATTCTATTGATCCGAATGCGCACTGTCAAGGGATAATAATTTGCTTTTCTATATTGTCTGGAATCATGTCCAGTTGAGCTTGAAAACGACGCCTCTCCTTACAAAAGAATAGTCATCCCGGCTGTTGATCGATGTCAAAAAAGAGGAGATCGTCGCGAAGTATATCTTCCAGACTGTCCTACCTGGACCCCGGCGCTTCCAGCTTCAGCAGCTCGTTCCACTCTTTGTCCACGTCTTTTTGAATGGCCTCGAGCATCCAGGCGTTCTCTTCTTTAAATAGATGGCGGAACCGCCCCTGGGGCTTGAGCCATTCGAGCACCGGTTTTTTCTCCTTGGGCTTGAAGTTTATCTTGTACTTTCCGTTCTCGACTTCATACACCGGCCAGACGCATGTATCGAGGGCCGTCTGGGCTAGCCTGATCCCTATGGAAGACTCGTACTTCCACTCGGTCGGACAGATGCACAAAACGTTCAGGAAAGCCGGGCCTTCGGCTTTAAAGGCCTTTTCAGCCTTATTATAGAGGTCCAGCCATCTGGCCGGGCTGGCCTGCGCGACATAAGGGATGTTATGGGCTGCCATGATCTTCGTCAGGTCCTTTCGTCCTTTAATCTTTCCCGCGCTTTTGGCCCCGGCCGGGTCGGTCGTGGCCGATGCACCGAGCGGGGTTGCGGACGACCTCTGGCCGCCCGTGTTCGCGTAGTTTTGGTTGTCGTAGCAGACGTAAACAAAATTATGCCCGCGCTCGACGGCTCCTGAAAGCGCCTGAATGCCTATGTCGTAGGTGCCCCCATCTCCGCCCATGGCCATGAATTTAATATTTCTGTCGGCCGGGATCTGTCCTTTCTTTTTTAATGACTTATACATCGCCTCGACACCAGCGATGGTCGAGGCCGCGTTTTCAAAAGCGCTGTGGACCCAGTTCATATTCCAGGCCGTGCGAGGATAGATGGTTGTGCAAACTTCGAGGCACCCCGTCGCGTTGGCGGCGATGATCGGGTCTTCGGTGGCCCGCAGAATCACTTTGAAAATCAAGGGGATTCCGCAGCCGAGGCACATGCCGTGGCCGGCCACGAGTTTATCTTCGATTTTGGTGAGGTCTTTTAATCTGACTGCCATGTTCGACTCCTTATCACGACTCTCTCAGGTTGAGATATCCGCACATTTCGTCGACCTTTCCGGTTTTGCGGATCTTCTCGAGCTTGGCGCCCACTTCCTTAAAGTGCTCGGCCTTGATGTCACGCCCGCCGAGCCCGTAGACATAATTGACGACCTTGGGGCGCTCGGTGCAATCGTAGAGGGCGTTGCGGATTTCGGTGAAGAGCGGGGCGCCGTAGGCGCCGGGGCTCGAAGCCCGGTCCAGGACAGCGATGGCCTTCATCCGCTTCAGAGCTTCGGCCATCTTCTGGTATGGGAACGGGCGGAAGACCCTGGGTTTGAGCAGTCCGATCTTGAGCCCTTCCTGCCGCAGCTCATCGACCGCGTCCTTGCCGGTACCGGCCGCCGAGCTCATGACGACGATCGCCATCTCGGCATCATTCATTTTATATTCCTCAAAGAATCCGTAGGCGCGTCCGAATTTCTGGCCGAACTCTTTGCCGACCTGCTCGATGACGGCCGGCGCTTTCTCGATGCCTTCGATCTGGCTGCGTTTGTGCTCGAAATAGTAATCCGTGAAATCCAGCGGACCGACCGTGATCTTCCGGGTCATGTCGAGGAGCGAATAAACGGGCTTATACTCGCCGATAAATTTCTTGACCTCGGCGTCATCCTCCACCTGGATGACTTCCACGGAATGGCTGATGATAAACCCGTCCAGCCCGACAAAAACAGGCGTCCGCACATCCATATGCTCGGCGATGCGGAAGGCCTGAATAAAATTATCGTAGGCTTCCTGGCAGTTTTCCGAATAGAGGTGAATCCATCCCGAATCTCTGGCGCCCATTGTGTCGCTGTGGTCGCCGTGAATGTTGATCGGCGCGCTGAGAGCGCGGTTGGCGATTCCGGCGACGATGGGCAGACGCAGGCCGGCCGCGATATAGAGCATCTCCCACATCAGGGCCAGGCCCTGGGAGCAGGTGGCGGTCATCACCCGCCCGCCGGCAGATGCGGCACCGATACAGACGCTCATGGCGCTGTGCTCGCTTTCGGGGCAGACAAATTCGCCCGTGATCAGCCCGTCCGCCTTAAATTGGGCGATGGATTCGACGATGGCGGTTGACGGAGTGATGGGATAAGCCGCGATTACATCCGGGTCTACCTGGCGCGCGGCTTCGGCGATGGTCTGGTTTCCGTTCAACGGTTTTAGCATCTTCATTTTTTCCCTCCCTCAGCCAGCTTGACCTCTTCCTTGACCATAACGATGGATTTCGGCTTGGTCGGACATTCTTCGGCACAGAGTCCGCAGCCCGTGCAATAGTTATAATTAATCGCTTTCATCACGCCATCCTCGACGACGATGGCGAAATGAGGACAGTAAAGCCAGCAGAACATGCAGTGAATACAGGTTTCTTCTATAAATTCCGGCTTCAATCCCGAACGCCACGTCCCCGTCAAATTCTCGCGCGAATTTCCCGGGTGGACGTTGACACATCCGATCGGCAGCTCTTTCCAATTTTCTTTTTTCATCCTTCTTTGACCTCCTTGAACGCTCTGTCAATCGTCCGCAAATTCATCTCGACGACCTCTTTGCGCAACTTCTTGCTCAACGATTCCTTGATATTCTCTTTGAATCGACCCAGGTCCATGAGATCCGTGATCTTGACCAGCGCCGCGACCATCGGGACGTTGGGGATGGCCTTGCCCAGCTCATCCCGGGCAATGGTGTAGGCGTCCAGCCCGAAGATCTTTCTGTTTCCCAGTTTGAGATTTTTTCGAATGAGCCCAAAGTCGAACGTCGTGTTGATCAGGAAGAAAGCGTCATCTTTGGCCCCGTCGCTGATATCGACCAGGCCGAGAAGGCTGGGGTCTGTGACCACCACGATGTCCGGAGAATAGACCTGACTATGAGTGCGGATGACCTTGTTGCTGATCCGGTTAAAGGCCAGGATCGGCGCGCCTCGCTTCTCGGCGCCGAATTCCGGGAAAGCCTGCACATACTTTCCTTTTTCTGTCGAAAGAACGTCTGCGAGTGTAACGGCAGCTGTGACAACTCCCTGTCCTGCCCGACCGTGCCAGCGGATCTCAATCGTGTCTTTCATAAGACCTCCTGTAGGTACGTATGATTAATCCTTAAGTTCCGTTCTGCCTTCGAGGGCTTTTCTGACGGTAACTTGATCGGCAAAATCAATGTCCGAACCCACGGGCAAACCCATGGCCAACCGGCTTAATTTAATATGGAAATCTTTCAGCAACTTGACCAGAAAATGGGCCGTCGCTTCCCCTTCGGCCGTGGGGTTGGTGGCGATGATAATTTCCTGGAAATGCCCCTTTTCGATGCGCTCGAGGAGCTTGCCCGTCTTTAAATCCTCCGGCCCCATGCCCTTGAGGGGCGCCAGCGAGCCGAGGAGGACATAGTAGCGGCCGTTGTAAATGCCGGTTTTTTCGATGGAGGAGATGTTATACGGCTCCTCGACGATGCATAAAATCTCATCGCCGCGGCCGGAATCGCTGCAGTACCGGCAGGGATCGACATGAGTGATATTATTGCAGATTGAACAGTAGAACAGGCTCTTTTTCATCTCCCGGATGGCCTCGGCCAGGTTGTCGGTTTCTTCCTGGGGAAGGCTGAGCAGATGAAAGGCAATTCTCTGGGCTGTCTTGGCGCCGATACTGGGAATCTTCCTGAGCTCCTCGATGAGACGGTTAAGAGGCTGGGCGTATTCAAACATCAGAACATTCCTGGAATTTTCAGCCCGGCGCCCAGGCTTCCCAGTTTCTGGGACAGGTGTTCATCGACCTTGGCCGCCGCATCATTGAAGGCGGCCATGATCAGGTCCTGGAGCATATCGATATCATCCTTGTTGACGACTTCCGGATCCAGCTTGAGCGAAATTAGGTTTTTCTGGCCGTCGAGGGTCACCGCAACCATGCCGCCGCCGCTGGCCCCTTCGATCCGCAGCTCGGCCAGTTCCTTCTGGAGCTTTTCCTGCATCTCTTTGGCGGACTTCATCATCTTTTGCAGATCGCCAAAGCCTTTCATCTCATTCCTCCTCTTCCTTGCCCGTCCCTTTGACGGGTTCGACCGAAAGCACTCGAGCCTTGAATGTTTTCATGAAATACTTGACCGTGGGGTCCTTGAGGGCGACATCCATATCTCGCTCTTTTTTGAGGGCAGCATCGTTTGTATTATCGGCGGGAGTTCTGGATGTCGCGCCCGACGGCTTTGACTCAACGGCAGGCTGAGTTTTTGGCCTGGCCTCCTCTTTTTCCTGAGCTTTGACCGGAGCCGGGGGCTGCCAGGGGGCTCTGGGATGGGATTCAGCCGCTCCGGACGCTTCTTTCCTGATTTGGCCAATCTCCTGGAGCATGTCCTTTAAAGGAACGAGTTTTTTAAAATGGCAGAGCTTGACGAGAAGCACCTCAAAATAGATCTGGGGATGGGACGAATACCGCATTCCCTGCTCGGCCTGTTGGAGGGCCTGGAGGTAACGAAGAAAATCCTCGCCGGACGCCTTATTCGATTCCTCTTTCAGCCGCTTGAGCTCTTCGGGGCTGAAGGCCAACAGATCTTGGGCGCTTTCCACCGCGCCGACGAGGAGCAGGTTCCGGAAATGCTCGACCAGCTCCTTGTAAAAGAACCGCAAATCATGCCCGGACTCGATGACTTTTTCAACAAGCGGAAAGACGGCTTCGGGTTTTTCCTCAAGGATAGCGGAGGAAAATTCATAGAGAAGGTCTTGGCTGACAGTGCCCAGGATTTCCTTGAGCTCCTGGTCGCCGATATTCTCGCCGCAGAAAGCCACGGCCTGGTCGAGCAGGCTCTGCGCATCGCGGATGCTCCCGTCCGAGGCCTCCGCGATCAGGCTGAGCCCGTACGGGGAGATGGTCAGGTTTTCTCTTTTACAGATATCCATGAGGTGGTTGATGATGTCTTTCTGGGAAACCTTTTTAAACTCAAAATGCTGGCAGCGCGAGATGATCGTGGGGGGCACCTTGTGGAATTCGGTCGTGGCAAAAATGAAAACCGTGCTCGGCGGCGGCTCTTCCAGGGTCTTGAGGAGGGCGTTGAAGGCGTGCACGGAAAGCATGTGGACTTCGTCAATGATGATGATTTTATAGCGGCTGTGGATAGGCTTGTATTTCCCTGTGTCCCGGATGGGGCTGATCTCTTCCACGCCCCGGTTGGACGCTCCGTCGATCTCCCAGACGTCGATCGAGCGGTCCTCATTAATGCCAGTGCAAAATTCGCACTTGTTGCAGGGCGTCGGGGTGGGGCCGTATTGGCAGTTGAGCGCTTTGGCCAGAATCCGGGCCGCCGTCGTTTTGCCCACGCCGCGCATGCCCGAAAAAATATAGGCCTGGGCGACGCGGTTATTCTTGACGGCGTTTTGAAGGGTCTGGACGACGGCCTTCTGGCCGATCATCTCCTCAAAGGCCTTGGGTCTGTACTTCCGCGCATAAATTAAATAGGACATGTCCCTGATGATTGAATACGGGTTAGGAAATTATTCCTTTTTATGTAAAAAACAGTTTAGCACAAATCGGGCGCAATTCAAAAAACTATTTTTTATGTGTATAATGGGGCCGGCCGTGCAAAAAAACTCAAGCCTCTTGGAAATTCATGCAGCGGTGGTCCTTTTCGGCCTGGCCGGGCTGTTTGGAAAATGGCTTCCTTTCTCCCCGTTCATTATCGTCTTGGGACGGGTCTTTTTCGCCAATATCGCCCTGGCAGCCGTTCTCGTCCTGGCCAAACAGGGCTTTAAAATCGGCAGGGGCGGTGATTGGGCGATCTTCTTCGGATTGGGGCTGCTTCTGACGATCCACTGGGTGACATTTTTCAAATCGATCCAGGTTTCGACGGTGGCCATCGGACTCCTGTCGTATTCCAGTTTCCCGGTCTTTACGGCTTTCCTGGAATCGCTTTTGTTCAGGATCAAGCCTGATCCGATGAATATCCTTTTTGCTTTCATTTGCCTTCTCGGCGTTTTCCTGATTATTCCCAGGTTTGACCTGTCCGATTCCATGCTGAAAGGCGTTTTATTCGGGTTGATGGCCGGCCTCACCTTTTCGCTATTGACGATTATCAACAGAAAACTGACGCGGAGATGTTCGAGCCTCCTCATCGCTTTTTATCAGGATTTTTTTGCGACGCTGCTGCTTCTCCCATTTTTCTTTTCGATCAAGCCTGTCATAAGCATGAACAGTTTTTTGCTCCTGCTCGTTTTGGGCGTGATTTGCACCGCCGGCTCTCACACGCTCTTCATCAAAGGGATGAGAAAAATCCAGGCCCAGACGGCAAGCATCATCAGCTCGTTGGAGCCGGTCTACGGCATTATCTTAGCCTTTCTGTTTTTAAAGGAAATCCCGGCCATGAGGACTGTCCTGGGAGGGATGATTATTTTTAGCGCCGTCCTCTTCATCTCACTGAGAACCCTGAAGACGGCTCGGCAATCGGTCAGCCCTTCGGCACAGCTTTGAGGTTGAAGCGGATATCCAACCTCGATTCTTTGAGCTCGACCACGCCATATTTCTGCTTGAAATCCGAAAAAACGAAACCGTTCGCCCGGGTCGTTAAGATCTTAAGGTAGGGATCGAGGTTCGCCTTCAGGTTCTCGTATGCCGATAATGCTTGTTTGTGATCCGGATAAGGAATGATGAGCCGTGAATAAACCGCGGTTCCTTCTCCCCTATAATTGGCCAACTCGCCGAATATCTTGCCCCGGAGCTGGAAAATATCTCCCTCGCCGAACGTATAAAAAGGCTGGAGGGCGACGGGCCCGCGAATCAACCGCTGGGAATCTTTGAACAGGCCCTCGTTCGGGAGCTGTTCCAAGAGTTTGACAGCCGGCCCTTCGGGCATTGGCTCTAGAGTTTTTTGGGCCAGCGCTTTCATGGCCGGCAGGTTTTTCTCGTCTCCCTGGAAATTGTTGACAAAGATTAAGAATTTGTTCTTGAGGATCGTAAACTGCAATTTCTCCGCAGAATTTCGGGCCGGAATTCCCTTGGCCGGCGTCTCTAATCCGCATTTCATGAGATAAATACCCAGGGCGGATTCGGGGCTGTCCATCTCATAAACTTCAAGTGTCAATTCAGATTTTCCGCGGGCGTAGCGCTGGACATATAGCTTTTCAAACCCGAATTCGAGAAAAAGCTCGGCCCCGCCGTCGATGTAATTGAAGAGATCGGCTTTGATAAAAGCGGCCGCTTTTCGGGACCTTTTCCAGCCCGGAGCAAAATCATCTTTGGGAAGAATGATCTCTGAAGCGAGGACTGATGCGGCTGATAATAGAAGATAAAAAAGGACGAGATAGCCTCGCCAAGAGGCTCGCCAAAACATATTCAATGCTGCGTCCTATCAGACACGGATGTGCTGCATTTTGTCATCCACGACGCCAAGGCCCAATCGTTGGGCATACCGAAGGTATTCTGTAAACCGAGGGTTCTCATTCACAGACACATTCATACTCTTTCTTTTTTCCACGAGAAGGTTATGGCAGACCATATCCAGGGCAAAGGGGTCGGTGGCGAAGAACAGGGTATTGAAGAGGTATGTGAATTTGGCAACGCCATCGGGGCCACCGTCGTATTGGGCCCGAAGACCATCCGTGACGTTGAGGATGAGCTTGTCGCGGAGCACGGGGAAAGCCGGGACTTCGACGCACACATCCAGGAACAGGGGCTGATGGAGCCTGTTTGTATTGCAGACGGACCCATAGCCGATATTTTTGGTAGCCATCGAAATCGCATTGCCCGTGTTTTTGAACACGGGGACATTGATGATCTTGGTCAGCTTTTTGGTCAGCAGCTTGCCGAAATAAGAATATTTTCCGTTAAAAACATGCTGATTCAGGTAGGGCAAATCCTTGGGGCCTTCCACATCGGCCCAGTAATAGACATCCTTGTCGAAATTTTCCGCGCTGACATGGGTGCCATCCGGCCTCAGCCAGCGGCTATTGTCCTGCGTTTTTCCTTCGGCGGCCGCCTCATCCATTGTCTGCAGCCCTTCGATGCCGATCCCGGGATAGCGTTCGCCCGTGAACCCGGCGTCCTTGAGCATATAATCAAACCGGTCCCAGATGATGACATTCGGACGCTTGATTCCGCCCGCAACCAGCCAGGCGATAATGGCATCCACCACTTCCAACCGAGTGCTGATCAGACCGGGGCCGACCGGGTTGACCTTGATGCCGACAACGTCATTCTTCGTGAAAAACAACTTAAAACTGTCCTTCAGATTTTTGGCCGTTAGATTCGTCATTCCCTTTTCGAACATCGCCTTGATGACTTCCGCATTCGGCTTTTCATCTTTCATAACGTCAGGGTGATGGACTTCGACGACTTTTCCGGGAAACGGTCCCGGCAGCGAATATTTCGTCTTGGGGATTTTCAAGGCTTCGTCGAGGTTTGTCTTGGGACGAGGCGGCGGAGTCTTTTGAGCGGGGGCATTCTGTCCCGTTTCATGGGCCCCAAGGACCCGGTTGCCCAGGAACCAACCCACGCCCGCCGCACCGCCGATTTTTAAAAATTGACGCCGGTCGACCGCATTCTCATGCTCCAAAGACTTATAACCCCGTTTTCTCAAGACGCTCTCCTTTCTGATGATCATTCAATACAGAAGATGCAAAAACACTGGTCTTCACGCCGCAGCCTGAATTTTTAGTTCTCGGCCGTGGCAAAAACGTCATTGATCCGCTCCAACGCCCAGTCGAGGTCGGATTTCTGAATAATCAGCGGCGGCGCGAAGCGGATGACATTCTCGTGGGTTTCCTTGCACAGGAGTCCAACATCTTTCAAGGCTTCGCAGAAACGCCTGGCCCCGCCGGCCTCAGGCTTAAGCTCGATCCCGATCAACAATCCCTTCCCTCGGACGACCTTGATATGTTTGCTCTTGATCGTCTTGAGCTTGGCCAGAAAATATTGCCCTTGCTTTTCGGCGTTCTTGACAAGCTTCTCATCTTTAATCACGCGAAGGGCTTCGCGGGCAACCGCGCAAGCCAACGGGTTTCCTCCAAATGTCGAACCGTGCTCGCCGGCTTTAATGACACCCAGGATTTCCGCCGAAGACAGGACCGCCGAAATCGGGTAGCAGCCGCCGGCCAAAGATTTGCCGATGATGACCATGTCGGGCTTCGCGCCTTCATGCTCGTAGGCAAAAAGCTTGCCCGTGCGGCCCAGGCCGGTCTGGATCTCATCGGCAATAAAAAGGACATTATTCTTCCCGCAGACTTCTTTGACTTTTTTGAGATATCCTTCGAATGGCATCAAGATCCCGGCTTCCGCTTGGTAGGGCTCAACAAGAAAGGCGGCCGTATTGGGGCTGATCGCTTTTTCGAGAGCCTCCGCGTCGCCAAAAGGGATGACGACAAAACCCGGCGAGAAGGGCCCAAAGTCCTTTTTGTAGAGAGCCTCGGTCGAAAAGCTAATCAAGGCGATCGTCCGGCCATGAAAATTATTGGCGCAGGCGATAATTTCCGCCCGGTCCTGCGGAACGCCCTTTTTCTGATAGGCCCATTTGCGGGCTGTTTTGATGGCGGTTTCGACGGCCTCCGCCCCCGAATTCATGGGCAGGACCATCTCGTATCCCGTCATTTGGCACAATTCTTTGGCCAGCAGGGGCCATTGGTCGTTCCGAAACGCTCTGGACGTCAGAGTCAATTTTTTGGCCTGGTTCTGGAGGGCTTTGACGATACGAGGATGGCAGTGCCCCTGGTTGACGGCCGAATATGCGCTGAGAAAATCCAGGTACTTTCTGCCCTCCACATCCCAAACCCAGATGCCCTTGGCCCTGGTGATAACGGCGTCCAGGGGATGATAGTTATGAGCGCCGTACTTGTCTTCGACGGCGATGAAGCCTTTTGAGTTCATGTAAGACTCCTTATTAAAAACGATATGATCTGGCGGAGAGGGTGGGATTCGAACCCACGGTACGCCTTGCGACGCACACACGCTTTCCAAGCGTGCTCCTTAAGCCACTCGGACACCTCTCCGGGCTTAAATATGAATAATAACCGAGCTTGTTAAAGTATCAAAAAACGATGGTTCGGTCAAATTGACCGATAGATATTGATGATATCCTTGAGGATAGCGGCCGCGGCTCCCCGTGGGTCGGATTTGCCTCCGATAACTGTAACGGATCCCATGGTGTCCGTGAAATAGGTAATCCCTTTGTTTGTACCGGAGACTCCGAAGAGCGGATGGATGGATTCGAGCGAACAAACCCGGACCTCGGCGCTGAATTCGTTTTCCTGTTTCAGCAATTTTCCCAACAATTTGACGGCCTTGCCTTCTTGTTTTGCCGCCCGCAGGACGGCAGGAGAGATATTTGTGATTCCCTCAACCTTGATATCGCTTAAACTAAACTCTGTCCCGACGACTGTATTCGCGATCAACAGAATCTTGCAGGCCGTATCCCATCCCTCGATATCCAAAGACGGATCGGCCTCGGCGATTCCTTTTTGACGGGCTTCTTTCAAGGCCGCATCATAGCTCAGGCCTTCGTCCATCCGGGTGAGAATATAGTTTGTCGTCCCGTTCAGGATTCCTTCGATCCCGAGAATTTCTGCGCCCGCGAGAGAATAAAGTCCGATGTCCAGTGTCGGCAGGGCCGCGGCCGTCGCCCCGCTGAACTTCAGGCTCAAGCCCTTGCTCTGGGCTTTTTTTATGAGATGCTTGAAATCCACAACGAGCGCTCCTTTGCTGGCCGTCGCGGCATGCCAACCATGTTCCAGGGCTCTATTCAGGAAACTGATGCCGGGCTCCCCTGTTTTAAGACTGGAAACCGTGCAGTCGACGAGAACGCCCGGTTCAAACTTTGGCAAAACACCCTCCAGACTGAGACCCGGACTCCAAGCTGGGGCATCTTCGGGTCTCGACCCTGCATCTTTTAAAAACCGGGACCGTTCCTGCGCCGATGTCAAAACGATCCCTCCACCAATTTCCAGAATAGCCCTCAGTTCGAGCTCCAGGCCATATCGCTCCAGGCAAATATCCTTTTTTTCTTCAATCAAACGGGCAAAAGCGCGGCCGACATGGCCGAAGCCCATCAAGATCATGGTCACGGTTTTATTCATTTATTTTTTGGATGAACGCGGGTGAAAATGATTTCTTTGGCGTTAGGCTCAAACTTGACTGACAGGCTGCCAACCTGGCCCTTGGCATCGGTCATAAAGGACAACAGTTGGTCGAAATTAATGAAATCGCTAGTCATGTCGAAGATATCATAGTGGTAGTGCTTGAGGCCGAAGGCCAGAGTGTTATATTTCGCTTTGAGCTCATTTCCCTGTTTTTCGATCGTGACAATCCCATAGCCGGGGTTCTCAAAATCGCCAGCATAATCGTCCAGCACATGAGAGGGCTGCGTGTTCGGCTTCCGGTCTCTTTCCCGCTCTTTTTTGGCTTTTTCGGCGTCTTGCTGCGATTTGGCACGCTCGTCCTTAATCCTTTGGTTCCAATCGACCTGGCTGAGTCCAAGCAGGCGGTCATAGATATTATAAGCCAAGACGGTGTTGGCCGGCGCCCCATCCAGATTGTTCAAAAGGACGATGCCAAAATGATCCCGGGGCATAAACGAGACCATGGCCGAGAATCCATCGATAGCGCCATGATGATAGACCAGCCAATGGCCACGATAGGCCGTGATCCGCCATCCCAAGCCATAGGACGGGAAAAAAAGCTCGTCGTATTTCATTTCGTCCGGCACGACCATTTGGGGCGAATGAATTTGCGCCATTGTGGATTCGGCAATGATCCGTTGATTGTCCTTTTCTCCGTATTGGCCCTTGTTCAGGTTGAGCAGAACCCACTTGGCCATATCCGAAACGTTGGAATTGATCGAGCCGGCGGGCCCGATCGCATCGATATTGCAGAAAGGGATCTGCTCGACCTTGCCCTTGATTTCCTGGTAAGGAAGAGCAAAATCTGGCGCTTTCTGGGAATCCGTGACCGAGAAATTAGTCTCCTTCATTTCCAGCGGCTCCAGGATTCTCTTGCGCGCGAATTCTTCCCAGGGCATGCCCACGGTTTTTTCGACAAGATACCCCGCGGCCATGAACATCAGGTTCTGGTATTGATAGGCGGCGCGGAAGCCACGGCTGGGCTCAAGATATTGCAGGCGCTCAAAAAGCTGCTCGCGGCTGAGAGGCGAAAGATACCAGACGCGGTCATGGCGCGGCAAACCCGAGCGGTGGCAGACGAGATCGCGCGGCGTCATCTGTTCGGAGGCGACAGGGTCGAGAAGCTTGAACGACGGCAGGTACGTCCGGACGGGTTTATCCCAATCCAGCTTTCCTTCATCGACCAGGATTCCCATCGTCGTGGCCGTGAAAGCTTTCGTGCAGGAGCCGATGGCAAAGACCGTGTGGGGCGTGACTTTCAGTCCGTTTTTGACATCTTTGAAGCCGAAGCCTTCTGCATAGATGAGCTTTCCGTCTTTGACAATGGCCGCGGAAACGCCCGGCACTTTCCACTCGGCCAGGATTTTATTCGCGAATGCATCAAAGCCATTTAAGCTCGACAGGGCGTCGGGTTTCTGCGCCCAAGTGGTCGTAACGACAAGAAGCAGAATAATGACAATCGTTGTCGAAGCTCTTATCAATGCTTTTTTCATGCGACCCGTCCCCTTTCTTTTTTGAATCTTTCCCAACGATTTTTTATGTATCGGTCAGCGTTTCGGGATTATTTTTTCCGAAACGCTTCCAAGACTTTGAATTAGTGATATTAATCCCTCCTTCCCCCCTTGGTGAATCAAGGGGGCCCCGAAACACGTCAGCGTTTCGGGCTTGTGTGGCGGAGAGGGCGGGATTCGAACCCGCGATTCCAATTGCTCAGAATAACGGTTTTCGAGACCGTCGCCTTCAACCACTCGGCCACCTCTCCGCATCTTATCGGGTATCTTTCTGAGGGCTAATATTATATAGGATTCGGGTGGAAAATAAATCATTTTCCGGAAGGTGTCACATCCCCTCAATTTCTGGGAGGGTCTGGATAAGCCTGTCTAACGAAAATTTAAATCCTTCGCGGAGAGTTTGATCCCCTTTTTTGTCTGAAAAATTCTTTAAGTATTTGGCCGCATTCTTTTGCCGATATGCCGCCCTGAACAATAATCCTATGATTCGTTTTTTCAAACGGAAACTTCATAATGGAAACGACCGCCCCGGCTTTAGGGTCCTTCGCGCCAAAATAAAGTTTTCTTATTCTGGCTTGAATCATAGCCCCCAGGCACATGGCGCATGGTTCGAGGGTGACATACAAATCGCAATTCTGGAGCTTATAATTGCCGACTTTTCGGCAAGCCCTTCGGATGGCGATAATCTCGGCGTGGGCCGTTGGGTCGCTGCACCTAATGGGCTCATTGTGTCCGCGGCTGATGATTTTCCCACCTGCGACAACCACTGCCCCGACCGGCACTTCGCCTTTTTTTTCTGCGTTCTTGGCTTCGGCCAGCGCGCGCCCCATAAAATACGAATCGTTTGCATAGCTGGTCGAATTTTTCGCTTTCATCAAGAGTCGATTGTACCCGCCCCTATTCAAATTTACAACGGGCAGAATCGAGAAGCTTACTAGACGCCTTTGCGAATATCGAAATTACTTACTGTGATGCTGATTCAAATTGTTCTAGCGGATATGATCCTTATTCGTTTTCGAGTATAATTTCTGGCAAGGAGCAATTCATGGAGTTCCTCGAATGTCTTTTCTGTCATAAACAATATCCCGTCGACGTCTTTCATCTTTTTTGTCTCTCGTGCCAAGAGCCTCTGCTGGTCGCATCTTCGAAAAGGAACAGGGCTTTCCATCTTGATAAATCCCTGGCCGTGGAAAAGTTCATTGATTTTCTTCCTCTGGCAAAAATTCATCCCCAATTCAGTCTCGGCGAGGGCCAAACTCCCCTGACCCGACTCAGCCGAGTCATGAAAAAATTCTGGCTGCCTCCTGTATTTGCCAAAAATGAGACGATCAATCCGACTGCGAGCTTCAAAGACAGAGGGACGGTGGTGGCCATCCACAAAGCCGTCTCCCTTGGGTTTAAAAAAATCGGGACAGTATCGACGGGCAACATGGCAGGCTCCACGGCCGCCTATGCCGCCAAGGCCGGACTGGGGAGTTTGATTTTCGTCAAAGAAGACACATCGCGCGATAAAATAGTTTCTGCGGGAATTTACGGACCTGTCCTGTTCAAAGTCCGCGGCGATTATGGCCAGCTTTTTCAGAAAAGCTTCGCCATCGGCAAAAAATACGGCATCTATTTCATGAACTCCGTGGACCCATTCCGCATCGAAGGGTATAAAGCGACAGATTACGAGATATTCCTTCAGGTTGATTCCCACACGCCGCACTATATTTTTGTCCCCGTGAGCGCCGGCGGACACTTGATCGGGCTGATGCGCGCTTTTCAGGACTTGAAGGAGGAAGGTTTCATCCGCAAGTCCCCTATTTTCGTCGGGGTCCAGGCCAGCGGCTGCTCCCCCCTGGCCCGGGCTTTTGCGCAGGGCAGGCAAAAGTTTTCCAGAATTCCAAGCCCCAAGACGATCGCCCATGCCATTTCCAACCCCAACCCTCCCGGCGGGAACATCGTGCTTAAGCTGATTCATGAAAATAAGGGGATGATCTTGGACGTTTCCGATACGGAAATCTTGGAAGCCCAACGATCGCTGGCCGAGCAGGAGGGTATTTTCTGCGATCCTGCATCGGCGACGACACTGGCTGCGTTGCGGCGTCTTTCAAAAAAAATGAGGTTTGGCGTCCGCGACCGGATCGTTTTGGTGATCACGGGCAGTGGGCTAAAGACGCTTGAGGACTTGGACCCATCTATGACCAAGGCGAAGGAAGCTTCTCTAGAGGACCTTGAGAAAAAGATCCAGTCTGTGTTATCCTAAGCTAGGCTAAAATCTGGATCAAAGCTGCACATATTACAAAAACGTTCCCGAAAGACAGTCAACTTGGAAGAGTAAATCCCTGTTCAAAGTTTTGTCAGATGTGTAGGTTTATCCCGATAACAGGAAGATAATATTGGCAACGTCATCAGGAGGTGACTATGAGTAAAGAATTTCCGCAATTTGATTTCAAATTGCCCAAAATGCCGAAACTTCCCAAAGGCTTCCTTAAGTATGCCGTCGTGGCGGTCGTCATCCTCATTGTTCTGTTCGGCTCAGCTTACCAGGTGGCCCAGGACGAGATGGGAGTCATCCTTAGGTTCGGCAAATTCGTCCGGACAAGCGACCCGGGGCTGCGGTTCAAGCTGCCGCTTGGCATTGAGACCGTGACCAAAGTTCTTGTTCAACGCCAGCTCAAGATGGAGTTCGGCTTCCGCACGACAAGGCCCGGGATCAAATCGGAGTATGCGATCACGCCCGAGGCCTCCCAGGAGGCCATCATGCTGACCGGGGACCTGAACGTGGTCGTCCTCGAATGGATCGTCCAATACAAAATCAAGGACTCCTATAAATACCTTTTTAAGATGAGGGACGCGGACAACACCTTCCGCGATATGAATGAAGCGGTCGTCCGGCGGGTCGTCGGGGACAGTTCCGTGGACGAAGTGCTCACCATCGGCCGGGCGCGGCTGGCCAACGAAGCCAAGGAAGAATTGCAGAAACTTTGCGATCTGTATGAAATCGGCATCGATGTCAGCCAGCTCATCTTCCAGGATGTCAACCCGCCCGATACGGTGAAGCCTTCTTTCAACGACGTCAATGAATCCTTGCAGGAAAAAGAACGAAAGATTAACGAAGCCTGGGCGGAGTACAACAATGAAATCCCTAAAGCGACCGGCGAAGCCCAACAGGCGATCCGGGCCGCCGAGGGATACGCCTCTGAGCGAGTCAACAACGCCCTGGGCGACGCCAGCCGGTTTACGTCGATCTACAGAGAATATGCAAAGGCGCCGCAGGTCACGCGAAAAAGAATGTACCTGGAAACAATCAACGATATTCTGCCCAAGATCAGCAAGAAGATTATCACGGATGACAAGCTGAAAAATATCCTGCCTCTTCTGAATCTCAGCGAGGAGGTGAAGAAATGAAGACGACAACGAAAACCCTCCTTCTTATCGGAGCAGCCCTGCTGGTGCTGATCGTGATCGTGGATGCCGTTTATGTGGTTTCAGAGACTAACCAAGTCGTCATCACGCAGTTCGGGGAGCCCATGGGCGGCGCTGTCACAAAGGCCGGGTTGCATGTGAAAACCCCCTTCATCCAAAAGGCCAATTATTTTGAAAAGCGCTGGCTGGAATGGGAGGGCGACCCCAACCAGATCCCGACGAAAGATAAAAAATACATCTGGATCTATACGTACTGCCGGTGGAGAATCAGCGACCCCCTGGTTTTCTTCCAAAGAGTCCAGGATGAACGCGGCGCACATTCCAGGCTGGATGACGTCGTGGACGGCGTAACCCGAAATGTCATTGCCGAGTATGACCTGATCGAGATCGTGCGCTCTTCCAACCGGGAGTTCGAGATCTCCGAGGATTCGGCGCTCCTTGATTTATCGGAAGTCAAGAAAAAGATACAGACCGGCCGCGATCATATCGCGAAGCTTATCCTAGAAGATGCGTCCAAGATCACTCCGACATTCGGCATCGATCTTAAAGATGTCAAAATCAAGCGGGTGAACTATGTCGATGAAGTCCAGAAAAAAGTGTTCGACCGAATGATCGCCGAACGGCAGAGAATCGCCTCCAAGTATCGGTCGGAAGGGGACGGAAAAAGCGCCGAAATCAGGGGGCAGAAAGAGCGGGAGCTGAAGAGAATCCAATCCGAAGCTTACAAGAAGGCCCAGGAAATCAAGGGCAAGGCCGATGCGGAAGCCGTCAAGATTTATGCGCAGGCCTACAGCCTAGACGCTGAGTTCTACCAGTTCTCGAAGACGCTGGAAACATACCGGTCCGCCCTGGCCCAGCAAACCTGGCTGTTTCTCTCGACCGACAGCGAATTCCTGAAGTACCTGAAAAGCTCAGACATCAGATAATCATTCCGTTCTATTTGAGGAATTCGACAAGCTTGTGCTTGTTGGGAAAAAGGGCAGGGGTTCCGCCCGTGTGGAAGAAAACCACTTTGTCGGTTTTTTTAAAATAGCCGTTCTTGATGAGGTCCACCAAAGCGGCCATGGCCTTGGCTGTATAAACCGGGTCAAGGACAATCCCTTCTCTGATGAAGACTAAACGGATGATATCTGCGACTTCCTTGTTGACGATCCCGTAGCCGTCCTTGATATATTCATCAAAAACGATCACGTCCCCGCTTTGGAGATGAGTCTTTAGGCCCATCGCCTTCTCCGTGGCTTGGGCGATTGTCAAAACATCCCTCCCGAATGTCACTTTTTCGTCCGAAACGCTGATGCCGAGCACTTTTGTGCCCTCCGCCAGGGTCTTGGCACCGACGGCAAGGCCGGCTTGGGTGGCGCCGGAGCCCGTGGAATGGATGACGTAATCGACATCGACCCCCATTGCGTCCGCTTGTTCATGCATCTCGAGGAACGCATTCACGTAGCTGATCGCTCCCAACGGCAGCTCCATGTTCCCCAGCGGCATGGATCCTCCGACGGAAACGACATAAGGAGAATGTCCCCACTCCATAGACTCATTTGCGATTTCCTCGGCGACCGCAAGCGCATCCTCCTGTTTCACGAGCTTGCCCCTTTCCGCCTCCCTGATACGGATGTCGGCCCCGAGGATATAATCCAACAGCAAGTTCCCGTCATACTCCGCAGGCAAATCGTAAGTTTTGAAGAGGATTAAAATCGGCTTGATGCCGAACCTCACGGCCGCAGCCGCCGTCTGCATGCACCAGTTGGATTGCAGGCTGGCCCAGGTGATGATGACATCCGCTTTTTTGGCCAATACATCCGGGATGATAAATTCCAGCTTGCGCGATTTGTTCCCGCCAAAAGCCAATCCCGTTAAATCGTCTCGCTTGATATAAATGTCCGGCCCCGCGAGTTCCGCCGTCAGGCTTTCCAGCTTTCGAAACGGCGTCGGCAAGTGGATGAGGCTCGTCCGTGGATATTTATGGATAGCCTTTTTAAGCTCGGTCGCTCTGGAAGAAATCAATTTTTCCTCCTTTGGACAACCGCCCTAAAGCTTTCAGGGCTCGATAAGAAGCTCATTGCCCTCAATGATTTCTCTTGTCCTGCTGGAATTAGATAGCTGATTGGCCATCCCAATGTCAATACCCCAAGCCCCGCGTTTTATTTGATGGTTTGCTTCCACTCCCCCAGTTTTTGGGCCGCCCAATTCCGCACTCTGTCGCCGTGCAGATAGAAGATCGGGATGACGATCAGGATGAAGATCGTCGAAGTGACCAGTCCGCCCAACGTCGAGAGCGCCAGCGTGGACCAAATCTGCCTTTTCACTCCCGTCTCTGCTTGAATCAAGAGCAACGGCAGCATGCCGAAGACCGTCGTGCTTGTCGTCATGAAAATCGGCCGGATCCTCTCTCTGGATCCTTGTACGACCGCCTCGAACACCCCCATCCCCTGCCGCCTTTTCAAATTGATATGATCGACCAGAAGGATAGCATTGTTGACGACGATTCCCATCAACAAAATGACCCCGATATAGGCCGACGAATCAAACGGAAACTTGGCCACGATGAACGCCACGAAGACACCAATCAGCGCCAGCGGCACCGAAAGCATAATAAAAAATGGATGGATCAAGGACTCATACAGGCTGGCCAAGATCATGAAGATGATGAGGAGGGCAAAGATGATGGCCATCTTGATCTGCCCTATTTCTTCCTCCGTCATCCGCCACGTCTCTTCCAGGGTGGCTGAAAACCCCGGCGGGAGATAGAGGCTGGCGAATAGAGCTTTGCGGTATCGTTCTTCGGCTTTCGCCGGCCCCCGGAATTCCCACGAGACCCTCTCCTGGAATTGTTGATTCTCCCTGTCGATGGCGCCGGCGATCGGACGCTCCTCAAGCTGCGAGATTTCTCCCAGCCTCAAATATTCACCCCGCGGCGTTTTGATCATGGCATCCTGCAAATTCCGCAGGTCCATCGTCTCCGCTTCGGGAAATTTGACAGACACGTTGATCTGCTTGCCCTCCAGGTTGATCCGGACGGCGGAGCCAAAATATCCGCGCATGAGAGTCCCCAGATGATTATAGAGATACTGGGGATCAATATCGTATTTCCTGAGAGCATCCTTATCGATCTTGAGGATGTTTTCGAAAGTATCTCCACGGAACCAACCATATTGGGAGGATGATCGCTTGGTTTCTTTGATCCGCGGATTTTTTTTCAAGGTTTTTTCGAGCTCGGAGGCGATATCCCTCAGCTTCTTCAGATTATATCCATAAAATTTTATGTAAGAGCTGTACCAGGTTCCGGTCCCCATGCTTGACGCATAGTATTGCGGATCGAAGCCGCTGACGTAGATATCGACTCCAGCATACTGGGTGGCCAGCTGGATGAGCTCTTCTTTCATCAGGTAAGGCCGGTAGGAATTTTCGATCGCCGGTGGAAAACTGATTTGCAGACGAGCGCTTTCCGCATAAATATCCGCAATCATCTCTTTTTCGTAGGGAGCCTCCATCACCTTCTCTTCAAATTTTTTGATGGCCTCGTCAGTCCGTTCGATGCTAGTGCCCGGCGGCGTCCCGAGACTGACATAGAGATACTCCCGGTAACTATACCTCGGCCATGAACCGATCGGCACTTCTGAACGAAACCACTTGTAACTCCCGTATAAAATCGCAATCACGATGAGCAGCACCTCCAGGGGATGTCTCAGGATGAATCGTAAGAATTTTTCGTATCCCGCCCGCACCTTTTCTTCCGGAACTTCTTTGCGTTTTTCGACCAGCTTCGGGCTTAAGGCGGGAATCAAGGAAAAGGAAACAAGAAGCGACCCCGCCAGCGCCGAGGCAATGACGATCGCCAACGGGAGATAATACATTTTCAGCCGCCCCTGAAAATAGGGAAAGGTGAAAAAGACGGCCATCGTCGTCAGCGTCGAAGCCAGCACTGCTACGAATACTTCCTTGGGGCCCCGAATGGCGGCCTCGCGAGGCGCCAGCCCCTTCTCTCTCAGCCTCAAAATATTCTCAAAGACGACGATCGAATTATCGACGAACATCCCGAAGCCGAGGGCCAGCGCGCCCAGCGTCAGCATATTCATCGAGATTTTGAAAAAATAAATGAGGTTGAAGGTTATGACGAGGCTGAAGGCAATCGAGGACAGGATCAAGAGCGACGGCCGCAGCCTTCGCAGCACGACGAAAATCATGACAAAGACGACCACCGTGATGATTCCGGCCAGCAGGTAGAGGTCGTGCAGGTTCTTCTGAATGGCCTGGCTTTCGTCGTATGTAGCCTTGAAAATCAGGTCTTGGGGCAACTCCTTTTTGAGACTCTCCAGCCTTTTTTTCACCGCCCGGGAAACTTTGAGAGTGTTGGCTCCTTTCTCTTTTGTCATGGACAGGTCGACTGTCGGCTTTCCGTTGATTCGGTTGATATATGCAACGTCGCCATAGGCAGGCGCGAGCTCCGCTATATCTTTGAGCAGGATCGGGTTTTGACCGGAATACGCCACGATAACCTCGCCCATTTCTTTGAGGCTGGAGATTGTATCCGTGACCTTGAAGATATATTCCTGATTGCCTTTTTTGACTTTTCCGGCCGGAAAGGTCTGGAGCCGCTCCTGGAGTGCCCATAAGATCCTGAGAGGCTGGATTTCATAGGCCTTTATTTTTTTCTTATCGAGAGTGATCCGGATTTCCGAGTCGGAGCCGCCGCGCACGCTGACGCTCGTCACGCCCTGGACGGATCCGAGGCCGAATTCAAGCTTGTCTTTGACCATCTCGCGCAGTTTTTGAAGAGAATAATTTCCCGAGATGGTGTAACGCAGAAACGGCTGGACCTGAAACTGCTCGGGAATGTAGGGCACAACCGTGGGCCTGACTTCGGGAGGCACGCTCGAGGAAAAACGCCTTCTGGCTTTGGCAATTTCCTCCTTCAGGGCGATATTGGCGAATTCCATATTTGTCTTTGGATCGAACTCCAGAGTGATCGTTGATACGCCTATTTGTGAAGTGGAGGTGATTTTTCGCACGCCCCTGACCGCGTAAACCGCTTCCTCGAGCGGCGCCGTGAGCTGGGTTTGGATGATTTCCGGCGGAACTCCAGACCAGCTCGCCGTCACATGAACCCTAGGAAAATCTTCTTTGGGTTCGAGCTCAAGGGGCGTGTTGAGAAACGAATAGACGCCGAGCACAAGCACTCCCAGATAAATCATGGCTGTCGCCACCGGCCGGTCAATAAACATCTTGATCATCGGATTCTTTCTTTTCGCTGCTCTACCCACTCATAGACTACCGGGATCAAAATCAAAGTTAATAGCGTGGAAAAGAGCAACCCGCCTGCGACGACGATGCCCAGAGGTTTCAACAGCTCCGAGCCACGCTCCAAGCCGAGAGACATCGGGATGAGCCCCGCCACCGTGTCCAAAGAGGCCATGAGAATTGCTCTCAGCCGGGTCATGCAGCCCTCAACGACAGATTCGCGAAGCCGCTTTCCACTTCTCCTAAGTTGATTGATAAAATCGATTTCGACGATCGCATCATCGACGACAAGGCCGACCAAAACGACCATGCCGATGATGGACATGACATTGATGGACTGCCTGCTGATATACAGGGAAACAAAGGCGCCAGCGGCTCCCATGGGCAGGGTGAGCATCACCAGGAAGGGATGGAGCAGCGACTCGAATTGAGCCGCCATGATCATATAAGTCAAAAGGGTGGCCAACAAAAGCGCCAGGACCAGGCTTTGGAACGACTTCTTCATTTCTTCCTGCTCTCCGCCGAAGACAATCCGGTAGCCTTCGGGAAGCGGCGTGCGCCGGATTTGTTCATTGATCGCGGGAACGACCCGGCTTATTTTTGCATCATGAAGATTGGCCATGATCAAGATCTCTCGCTGCTGGTTCTCCCGCCGGATCTCCTGGGGACCCCTGGCCGGCTCGACCGTCACCAAGTCTCTCAAGGGGATGAGGGTGTTTTGGTATGGGAGCTGGCCGTCGAGAAGGGCTTCGATCGTGGCCCGAGAGCGCTCGTCGAAACGGACGTAAACATCATACTTTTTCTCCAGCTCGCTGAACTGAGTCGCTCTCTTTCCTCGAACCGCATTGACCAAGTAATTTGTGACGAGGCCAGGGGAAAGGTTGGAGTACCGCTCCAGGGCATCCTTTCTGATTTTGACTCTGAATTCCGGCTTCCCTTCCCCGATGTTCGTGTTCAGATCGACGAGGCCATTGATATTCTTCAGCCGCTCGACAAATTCCTGGGAAATCTCTTTCAATCGGCCAAGATCGAGCCCTTGAACCTTGAGGACGATCTGGGCGGAAGAAAAGGCGAGGAATTCCGCCAGCGCCGACTCTTCTCTGGCGACCGTGTAACTGACGTCGGGGTAATCGGCAAGCCGTCGTCGCAAATTCTCAAGCGTCGGCTCCAATTGAGACGGCTTATCCACTTCGACAAAGATCTGGGCCGAGTTGAGAGAGACGTCGGAGCTCGAGCTTTCCATGCCGCTGACAATCCCGGTCTGGGAAAAGGTGACCTTGACCGGCGGCATCGCTTTCAGACTCTGCTCGAGGGCCGAGACGATATCCGCCGTCTGTTCAAGCGAATAATCGACGGGTGTCTTCATTTGCAGTTCAAATGACGTGGCTTTGATCGGCGGCATATGCTCTCGGGGTAGCAGCGCCCCGATATAGAACGTCACGCCGAAAAAGACTAGAGACACAAAGCCGATCGTGCCTTTATGGTCCAGACTCCACACCAGCCACCCCTGATAACGCACGCGGAAGGGTAAATAAATGGAATTGAAAACCCTGAACACAAATTTGATGATGGGCTTGAATGGAAGGACTAGATAGTGAAAGATGAAGGCCAGGAGCTGGATTAAATAGCTGGCGAGGAAATTCAGAACGAGATAGACCCCTTTGAGAATCTTATACAGAAGCCATTGCAGCCCTTTCCAGGGATAGAACAGAAACCCCAGTTTCGACCGTGAGGTTGTCCATTTATGAGAAGAGCCGCTCGAGTCAGAGCCAGGCTTAAGCGCAGCAGGCGTCAACTTAAGCTTGCTGGCTTGGAGCATCGGGAGCAGCGTCAAGGAGGCAATCAGTGACGCAGCAAGCGAGAAGCTCACCGTCAGGGCGGCATCCTTGAACAATGGGCCGGCCACGCCGTGGACATAAATGATCGGCAGGAAGACGACGACTGTCGTCAGCATGGTGGCCGTGACCGCCCCGCCGACTTCTTTGGTTCCGATGTATGCCGCCTCGGGGGGACTTTTCCCCAAGCTCCGGTGCCGGAAGATGTTTTCCGAGACGACGTCGGCGCAATCGTCGAGCATGCCCACCCCCAGGGCCAGGCCGCCGAGCGACATGATGTTGAGAGTGATATTACAAAAATAAAGAAGGTTGAACGTGGCGATGATCGAGATGGGAATGACGACATTGATAATGAGCGGGGATTTCCATTCTTGGAGGAAGAGAAATACGACAATAAACACTAGGATCGCGCCCTGGATGATCTCGTCGGAAACGGCTTTGATGACGGATTCGATATATCCAGCTTGTTCAGAGACGATGAAGATTTTCGTCTTGGGGTTTTCTTTCGTGATCTGGCCGATGACTTGTTTTGCCAGCTGCGTGACTTTGACGGTATTGGCCCCGGCTTCTTTGCGGACAAGGATGCCTATGCTTTCCATCCGATCGAGCCGGGTCATTCCCTGCCGCTCTTTAATGGAGTCTTTGATCTGGGCAATGTCCTTGAGGCGGATGACGCCCTTTTCTTTGGTCGTTTTGAGGTTGATCGCGCCGATTTCGTTGATGGATTCGAACTCGCCGACGACACGGATAGCATATTTAAACATCCCTTTGCGGATTGTCCCGCCTTGGAGGTTTTTGTTGAAAGCGTCCACCCGGTTGGCCACATCGTCAATGGTCAGCCCGTAGAGCCCCAGGAGCCGCGGATTGATTTCGACCTGAATCTCGCGCTCGATGCCGCCTGTGATTTCGGCCGAGCCGATCCCTTCGATCTGCTCGAGGCGCGGCTTGACGAGTTCCTCGGCGAAGCTCTTGAGCTCCAAAAGATTGCTTTCGCCGGAAACGGCCAAGACGAGGATCGGCTTGCTCTGCGGGTCCATCGGAATGATGACGGGATTATCGGTTCCTTCGGGGAGCGCGTCGCGGGCGCTGTCAAGCGCTTCCCGTGTATGGAGCAGCGTAAAATCCATGTCCACTCCCCAGTCGAATTCGAGGGTCATAAAGGACACGCCTTCCTTGGAGATGGATTCGACCCGTCTCAATCCGGGGACGCGGCTGACGCCGGCTTCGAGACGCGCCGTCACCAGCGTTTCAATTTCTTCGGGGGCGACGCCGGGGTACTGGGTCATCACGGAAATGCGGGGATAGTTGATATTCGGCATGAGATCTACGCTCAACTGGCGAAGAGAAACAAACCCGAGCAAGCAGATCGCTATGTAAAACATCCAGGTCGTCACCGGCCGGTCGATGGCAAGTTTCGCGATTTTCATTGTCTTATTCCCTTATCTAAAGGACGTTTCTCTTTTGGGGCGCCGGCCCCCGGCTTGGATAGGACAAATGAGATGCTGAGCCATTCGTTTTACCTGAGTTTATTTATCCCTAATTTTCATTTTTCGATGATCTTATACTGGTAATATTTCACACCCCTATCACGGTCGAACAAAAAGAGGTTGTCCCCGATGATGCGGATGCTATCCGCAAAATGATTAAGGGGAATCTCGCCGAGCAGAATACCGTCGGTAGCGAAGATTTCGAGTTTGTACATATCTGTCGTCCGGAGGTCTGTATTGCCGATTGTCTTTTTCGTGACTCCGGCCGGAGTGCCACTCACGTATTGAGTGACTATTTCCTCTTTTTTTATCTGCCGGTTCAGAGTCAAAGTCCAGACTCTGCTTTTTTCATCAACAGCAATTCCGTTTGAACACCGGTTCATCTTCGGCGCAAAATAGGTTTGGCTGGTAGCGGTTGTGACTAATTTCCCTTTTTGAATGATATCTGTGCCGTAATTCAGCAGCCGGTCGGCTTTCCATAATAACTGGCCGTCCGGCGAATATTTTTCAATCCTGTTTTGATAACTAAACTCCAAATAAATATTGTCATTTCTATCGACTTCAAAAAAAGCCCAATTTGCAGTTTCGTTGGTGATATTTTCTTTATAATCGACCATGTCCCCGAATTCTTTCAGGACATTCATCTGAGAATCAGTAAGCCTAAGCATTTTGGGAAGGCTTTTGCGCTGTATAAAAAAAGCTCCGCTCCGGAAGGGGATTCTCGCGACGAACAACCCGCATTTTGACACTCGGAGCTTTTCAGGATTTAGCTCGACCGTTTTGATGATCTTGAGTACCTTACTATCCGGTGCCAGTATTTGGAGCCTCATGGAGTCCAAGACATAGAGATATCCTTTAGAATCAATATCGAGCGAGGATGGGGAGGCAAACTCGCCGGGGCCCTGGCCTTTTCGTCCGATCGTCGCAAGATACTTCCCTTCCGGGCTAAATTTCTGAATTCTCTGATTTCCTGAGTCCAGTATATAGATATTGCCGGATGAATCCATCGCGATATCGGAAGGGGAATTAAAAGCCAGGTTCTCATCTTCGGTATCGACATCACCAATAGTCCTCATAAGCTTAATGGCCACCTCAGGATTCTTTCCCCATTTTCCGCCCTTCTCATTGTGGACGACACGAACGCCATCGATCGTTTCTATTTTTTTAGGATAAGTATTTTCCGGGGCAAAAAGATACAAGGTACAAAAAACGCCTGTACAAAGGATATCCATTACAATAAGCTTCTTCATTTTTCGATGATTTTATATTGATAAATCTTTGCGCCTCGGGCGGCATCGATGAGAAAAAGGCTGTCTTTTATAATCCGGATGTAATCCACAAATTGTCCCAGAGGGATCTCGCCCAACAGGACTCCATCTGGACCGAATATTTCCAGCTTGAACATATCCGTTTTCTGGAGGTCTAGATTTCCCTCACTCTTTACCTTTGCGATACCGCCGGCGCCTACGACCATGGTTGTGGAAACCTGCTCTTCCTTTTTGATCTGTCTGTTCAGCGTTAAGACCCAAGCGCGGCCTTTTTCATCGGCTGTAACTCCGGCCGAAACCATTTTCATTGTTGGGATTGATCTGCCGTCTACTTTTCCCTTCTCGATAATGCCCGTCCCGTAATTCAGGGGGCGATCGGCTTTCCAGAGCAGATGTGCGTCCGGGGAATATTTTTCCAACCTGTTTTGGTTCATGAAAGACACACAGATATTATCGTTCCGATCAATATCGAATATAACTATATTGCCGGAGAAATTAGAATTGCTATCGCCATAATCAAAAATTGGGGCGAACTCGTTTTGCGTTTGACCTGCCGGATCGAAGAGCTTGAGAGTCTTTGGAAGGCCGGCCGTCTTCGGCCGTTGTTCAGACCTGGATCCAAGACCTAGATAGACACTGGCAGCAAACTGGCCCGTTCTTAAAAAGCGGGTTTTAAAAATCATGTCTTTGAGCAAAAGGATGGATTTTAGCTCTTTTCCCTGGGGGGAAAGAACTTGGATCTTTTTCACGAAAGGATCCAGCACGTATAAATTGCCCTGCCCATCGATATCGAGTGAACCGGGATAATTGAACTCTCCCGGGCCCTGGCCTTTTCTACCGATTGTGGCAAGATATTTGCCTTCGGGGCTAAATTTCTGAATCCGCTGATTTCCCGAGTCCAGAATATAGATATTGCCGGCGGAATCCATAGCGGTGTCGGAAGGCGAATTGAAGGATAGGTTTTCATCCTCGGTCGTTAGGTCGCCGATTGTCTGGAAGAGCTTAATCGAAACTTGCGGATTTTTTCCCCATTTTCCACCCTTCACGTTGTGGATAACACGAACGCCATCGACCGTTTCAATCTTTTGGGAATAGGCCGCTGTCGAAGCAAGCAGAAATGCGAATCCCAAAAAGCTAATCAAAAATGTTTTTTTCATACGCCCCCTCCCTTTCACTCCATGATTTTAAATTTGATCAATCGATAGTTTTCCGCTTGATTTTTTTCTAAAACAAAGACTGTATCTCCAGAAGGATTGAGGAGCGTTCGCCCGGCGCCGAGATAAAAGCTGTCGATAAAGCGGCCTTGGCCGTCGAAAACATCAAATAGATCACCTTTTTCCTTGTCGTTGGTCGACGTCCTTACCCAGAGGGAATCTTTATTCATAAACAAGCCTGAGACATCGATCTCATATTTAATTTTCGGAGCGCCATATTTTTTGTAAAAATTCTCTTCCCAGCCTCGTTCTTTGTATTTGACCCTTGGGTATTTTCTTTTAAAACGATTCACAACTTGGCCTTTATTCAAATCGAGGGCTTCAACGAGATAATCCCGAGTATGGCTGACGTATAAGCGATTGCCGTCCCCGCTCAAAATAGAAGCCCATCGTGTCCAGGACGTAATCCCATTGGGCCGGAAAAACATCTGTCTTTGAAAAATATAACTCTCTTTCTCTATCTTCCCTTCCTGCGATACTAATCTTATAGAACACCGCAAATCTTGGAGCATAGATTTTCTTTCTGTTGGGGGCGGAAAGACGTCTTTTAAAAAAACAAGCCAGTTTTTAAAAACTCCATAAAATCCGTTATAGGGTCCACTCTCTATCCGCGTTTGCCTTATCAGTTCGCCATTTAAATCCGTTTGAATGATTTTAATGGTCATGAAATCATAAATGTAAATCTCGTTGTTGTGGATAAAATAAGCGAAATCACTCTCGATTTCTCCAGGGCCCTGGCCTTTCCTGAAGTGATTTTTAATGAATTTCCCTTCCGGCGTAAATTTTAACAATTCATTTTCGTCCGCTATAAATATATTGCCATCCGAAGACATCCTTAGTTCTCCGGGATATTTAAAATAAAACTGGCCGCCCTCATCGGTGATGCGCCAGATTTCTTGAAGCTTGAGGACTCGCCCGGCATTTTTAGCCAGCGGCTTGTCCCCGTTCTCGATGATCGTCTGGGCGATAGCAGGCAAGGGCCATATAGAAATTGATATGAGCACGACAATGATATCTCGAACCAAACCGATGATTTGTTTCTTCATTCTCCTCTCATATCGTAGCGGCGGATCAAAATTCATAATTCCTGAACTTGAGTCCTTTGGATTTCAGAGTCGTCCCCATCACCCGCTCAAGATTGGCCACGGCCAGCTTATAATCAATCAGCGCCTGAATTTCGCTCCTTTTTGCGCTGGTCAGCTGGTTTTGATAGTTCAATAGAAATTCAATTGAACTCAGGCCAAGCTGATATCGCTGCATTTCAGCCGCCAGCCTCCTCTCCTGGAGCTCCCGGGAGGCCGCCGATGTTTTGATCTTTGTTTCACTGTTTTGCAGATTCTTAATGGCTTGCGCCACTTCATAAGCGATCGTTTGTTTCTGTTTTTCGACCTCGACCAGGCTTTGCTCTCGAGCCATCTTAGCTTTGGCCAGATTAGCCCGGGAAAAAACATTCCCCAGGGGAACGGCCAAGATTAAGTTCACATACCAATTTTTATAGGTTGCCTTAAGGGCTTCTTTCAAAGCATCCATCCGGCTGCCCACGATCTTCCCCACAATAATCCCTGTGAATGGGTTATTGTCCTGGTAGAGATACTTGATGCCCGATTGTCCCGGACTCCACATACTGAATTGCAAATCCAACTGCGGAAGGAGCTGGTTTTTGTTATAACTGATATCGTTGGCGTTGCTCTCAAGCTGCTTTTCGAGCTGGATAATTTCCGGCCTTTGTTCAAGAGCGCGCCCTAAGGCCACTTCAAAGGTGATATCCATTTTTTCGATGAGCGGCTTATCAGAGGGCATGAGTGCCCTGGCCGATGACGGCCCTTCCGAGGGAAGATTTAAAAGAGCTCTCAGGCGGGCTTCGTTCTGCTCCACTTGCTGCCGCGCGTAGACGATATTGTCTTCATACTGGGCGACTTGCGCTTCGGAGCTTAAAACCTCGATGGCCGATCTTGCTCCTACCCGCGCCGCTTCCCTGTTCCGCTTAAGGATTTCCCGGCTCTGCTCCAGCGAATTTTCCTGAACTTTCATGTTCTCGGTGGCCGAATAGAGATTCCAGTAGGCTTGTTCGACATCATAAATTGTCTGAATGATCCTTGACTTGAGCGTAGAAACAGAAATATCTTTCTGGTTTATAGCCTGGAGCGTGTTATACCTGTTTACCTTCGGGCCAAAACCTTTGAGAAGAGGCTGAGTCAGTGTAAGTTGAAATTCGCTATTATAAGACGGGTTAATGACCTGGAAGGCCCTTCCCGAATCGACCATCGAATTCGTAAAGGAGAGGGTCGCGCTTCCGCCTGTGACCACTTTCTGGGTCAAATCAAGAGAGTAGGAGTCATATTTATACGGGTAGCTTGTTCCTTCCACACCCCAGCTGCCGAGGACCGTCTGTTTCCGATTGTTATAGGTGAGCCTGAATTCGGGCAGGAATTGTTCCTTGGACGCCGAGATCGATGCGTCATCGATGTCCGGATTGAACGCTTCTATGGAGAGATCGAGATTGTTAGCAAGAGCCTTGATGATGCATTCTTTCAGGGTGAGAGAAAGCTTTTCCGCTTTTTGCTCCCGGGAGAATGTCTGAGGCAGGCAGAAAAATAATGCTAAAAACGCCGAAAAAATTGTTACCAGGGCCGCCTTCTTGGCAGCAGGAACTTGTTTTTTCATGTTCCCCCCTTTCAAATTGAGGAACGATTATTTAATCGTGACGCGGGCGTCATGGGCCAGTGTGAAATGTCCCTCGGTGATGACCATCTCTCCCTCATTTAGACCCTCCCCTGGCTTCTCACCAGGCAGAATTTCCGCATAGCTTTCGTCCTCGAGCCCGATCTGTATATAGCGCCATTTAGCCAGGCCGTTTTCGACCACGAAGACGAGCTTCCGCCCGCCTCGGACCAGGATGGCTTCCTGGGGAACGATCAGCTTGTCCGTGTAGATCTCGGATACAATCTCCACTTCGGCGTGCATCCCGGGCTTCAGCTCTTCGGTGGGATTATTGACAGTGATATGGACGGAGCAGGTCTTATCCTCGGAATTGACGATAGGGCTGATGGCCTCGACGACGCCCTTGAAAACCTTCCCCGGATAGGCGCTAAAACGCAAATCGACCTCACGGCCAACCTTCATCTTGCCGATCTCGCTTTCAAGCACTTTGGCCTTGACCTTGATCTGGCTGATATTTACCAGCGTGAAAAGCTCCTGGCCAGAGGAGATATGCTCCTTGGGGGATATCTTGATTTCCGTAATGATGCCGGAAAACGGCGCCCGGATTTTGGTCTTGTCCAGCTCCATCTGTGATATCTTGACATCGATCTCGGTCTGCGTCAGGTTGGTGGACATAATTTCGTCTTTTTTGCTGCCTGCCTCGATCAAAATCAACTCATAGTCTTTCTGGGCTTTTTCCAGTTCAATCTGGGAGAGCAGGCCTTTTTGGAACCCCTCGCTCGCTTTTTCATAATTCGCCTTAGCTTCGTTGAGTTTATCAAGAGCGGCACGGTTCGGCGCAGTTTCCGGCGCCGCAAATTGTCTTTCCAGGAAGAGATCCGATAGAAGCTTCAAACGGAAGGCTTGCAGTCTCTCAAGCTTCAGCCTATATTCAAGGTCGTCGAGCTCAAGAAGGACATCCCCCTCTTTCACATGCTTGCCTTCAGCGACTTTTAGGTTCTTAGCGATGCCGCTGACCTCGGCCTTGATAGCGATTTTTTTGTCCGTAAAAGCCTCTCCCGGGGACTTCAATCTAATGATGATCTCACCCTTCTTGGCAGGGACGGCTTTGACAGGAAGGGGCGCCGCCTCGGCCTTTTCCTGGGGAGTGATCCCGCCTGAAGGATTGGCCGCGGACTGAGTCGCAGCAGAGGTATCACTCCCTGATTTTGGCGGCGCGTTGGAGCCCTTTTTAAAGAAAAGAAAATAGCCAAAGACTCCAATGACAATGACAAGTAATGAAATAGACAACACCCTTTTTGGTATCACCATATTAACCCTCTCTAGCTTTGGCGCTGAAATTCACCAAAATTCCCTGAAAATAAAAGCGGGATTCATTTCTATTACGCCCGCTTGAGCTAAATCGTTGCCTTTGCGATAGTAATTGACCAAAAAATATCAAATAAATACGGCAAAGTCAAAATTGCGGCTTCGCTTATATAAAGACAATCGGCGCCGCGAATTATTCCCAGTCTGCGGCAAATTTATCCATCCATTCCTATTTAACAGTCATTAATGCATATTTTGTGCCTAATAAGTGCCGGCAATACCTTTGCCAAAAATGTCTTTCGTGGCCGAGACAATCTTCTTCATTGGGACCTCCCAATGAAAAGGCCGAAACTTAAAATAATTTACAGGTGTAAAATAGTTTTACGGCAAAGTTCCCTCCCATCCAGCTTTAATGTTTCATTTCCAGGTTAGCTTATAGGCCGCCAATTCCTTATAGCCATTTTCCTTCTCCCCAAGACGATAAAGACGGTTCTTCTTAATTTTAACGGCAAATGAACCTGGGGAAGCGAGTTTTTTCATATTGGCAAGGCTCATTCTTCCGATGAAGGCTCCCTCTGGGTTAAAGATATCGTAGATAAATTCGCCGGGACTTCCGCCGGCTTCATAGGTCAAAACGAACAGCCGGCCTTTATCATCGCCAAAGAGGCCGCGAAAAGCAGGCCAGTGTTCCGTAAAATAGAAATTATTGCGCAGGGGATCATCTTTTGGCCAAAGCTCAAAATAATCCTTTTTAGTTTCTTCCGATATATTGACGGCCTTATATTCTTTTCTTATTTTCCGCGACAGATTCCCGTCGAGATCATAAACCCGGATTTCATAACCTTTTGCCGTGTTCCCGATATAGATTTTATCGGTCCCTGTTCTATAAATCAGCAAATCTCTATTCACGGGGCACCGGACGTTCAGGGCATTGGGATATTGAAATTGATCAAGAATTTTTATGTTAAGAAACTCAGAATTGCACACTCCGACGAATTGTTTGCGAAATTCCGGCGTATCCTCTCCCCAAAAAACAAAATAGCTTCCATTGGCTAGAGGGATTGGGCTAAAGTTTCTGCCCAGGCGCATTTCCCTGAGGAAATGTCCATCTCCGTCATAGACGAGAAATTTCGGCTTGGAAGGATCTTTGGCCATCAGCTCGCCCTTGGGATTGATCAATACAGTTCCTCCGTATTCCAACTCCCCCGGGCCCTGTCCAAATCGCAAAAAAGATTTAATAAAATGCCCTTGCGGATTAAATTTGAAGACAAAATTCTCTTTGGTCTGCCACTGAATGATGAAAATATTTCCTTGGTCATCGACATCAAATGTTTCGATGTCGGTCAATCCGATCTTTAGCAAATCTTCCCTTTCGGTATCGACAGAAAAGACCTTCTCAAGAACTGGGGTGCTCGGCTCGCCTTTGATGATGTAAGGTCGGAGATGATTGAGGAAAACCTCAACGCCGTCTTCTCGGGCTTTATCGATTTTGGACTGTTTCTGGCAGCCAAATAAAATTAAAAAACACAACAAAAGGACGAAGGACTTTTTCATGTTTTCCTCCTCCTTACAGAAAATCTCACCCCCATAATAAATCTTTTTCTCTTAATATATTACGACAGCCCGAGACCGGATGTTTAGACCACCGGTCAACAAATAAATCTATTTTAGCGACCAGCTGTCCTGCAGAATTTTGGCAACCCCGATTAACTGCTGGCCATCGACAGTCACGACCACCCTGTAATCGCCCTCATCGGCCGGGTTATAAGCAAAATTCGGATCTCTCTGCCCTTGTCCTCGCTGGCCACCCATGCCTCTGCCCAGGCCTCCCCTCATTCCGCCAAAACGCGCGGCCCGATCCTGCATCGCTTTTTTCTCATCGGCGGTCAACTCTCTGCGCAGCATCATATCCCACATTGCCGAATTGAGACCCGGATTGGACGTGCCCTTGATCTCGTTGATGAGAATGGTGCCTTTGTAGATAGAAATCTTGACATCTCCTTGGGGCTTGGCTTTGAGATAATAATTGACAACGATAGCCACCGGCTCGCTCTTTCCATCGAAGTTGAGCGAACTCGATTCATTTCTCGGGGGGTTTGGCGCCCATTTGATCTTGGGCTCAATCCCGAACAGGTGTGCGTCCTTGGCCAGAACCTGCGGCGTTAGCTCCTGGAGGAACGAGATGTCGGCGATATAAATGCCCCGGCCGTGTGTTGCAACGATCAAATCGTTTTCACGCGGATGGATTTTGAGGTCATGTACGGGCTGGCTCGGCATATCGCCCTTCATCTTCGTCCAAGCTTTGCCTCCATCAAAGGACACATAAACCCCGAAATCCGTCCCGACAAAAAGCAGGTTCGGGTTCTTGACGTCTTCGCGAATGACATTGATCGATTCGTTCGGCAGGTTGCCCGAGATCGAAACCCAGGTCTGGCCGTAATCCGAAGTCTTAAAGAGGAACGGCCGGAAATCGTCATTCCGCAGACCCGTGTAGGAGACATAAGCCGTGCCGGGATCGGCGTTGGATGCAGCGATACGGCTCACCCAATATCCGGGATTGCCCGTGATCTTGTCGTTGAGCTTTGTCCAGTTCTTGCCGTCATCTTTCGTCACCCAGACATTGCCGTCGTCTGTGCCCACCCAGAGGAGGCCCGCCATGAGCGGCGATTCATCAATGGTTGTGATCGTGCAATATTGGATATCTCCATCGCCGCCCTTGCCTTGCGGCAGCTTCGCCGGATTGTTGGTCGTGAGGTCCGGGCTGATCTCCGTCCAGGTTTCGCCGCGGTTCTCTGATTTCACCAGAATGTTCCCGCCGTGATAAATAACCTGGCCGTTATGGATCGAGGCAAGGACGGGGGAGCACCAGTTCCAGCGCGTCGCCGGCTTGATCCTTGAATAAGCGATGCCTCTGGTTTCTCCGGTCATCAAATCCCTTCTCTGCAGCGCGCCATTCTGAGATTCATTGTAGAGATAGCGGTTCGTGTCTTTATCGAAGACGTTATACATCCCGTCACCGCCGCCGACCGTCTGCCAATCCTCAAGGCGGATCGGTGAGCTGCCTTTCTTCGTACTCGGCCCCATCAGAGAGCCGTTGTCTTGCAATCCGCCCGCGACGCGATAGGGATAGGACATGTCAAAGTCAACGGCGTAGAACTGGGCACCTGGAATGAAATCCGGATGGTACCAGCTCTTGCCGCCGTCGAACGTCACGCCCAGGCCATGGTCGTAGCCGAGCAGCATATGATTGGAGTTGGCCGGGTCGATCCAGAGGGCGTGGTTGTCGCCGCCGAAGCGGAATGGGTTGGCCCATGTCTTTCCGCCGTCCTTGGACTCCTGGACATTGACCGAGAGGGCATAGACATGTTTGTCGTCGTTAGGGTCGACGATGATATCGCAGTAATAATAGCCGGGACCGCTGCCGATACTCTGTTTCTCGGGGCTGACTTTCTTCCAGGTCGCGCCCGCGTTATCCGTGCGATAGACCTCGCCGTTGATCATGCCGCTGCTCGACTTTCCCGCGATGATCTCTTTCATCCGGTCTTCGGGCGACATTCCGGGTTTGTTGCCGTTTTCGATAACGGCATAGAGGATATTCGGGTTTTTCGGATAGATGGTCAGTCCGATGCGGCCGAGAATTCCACCCGGGAGGCCGCCGCCCAACTTCTTCCAGGTCCGGCCGCCGTCGGTGGACTTATGGATTCCGCTGCCGGGTCCACCGAGCTGGAAATTCCAGTCCTGGCGCAGCTTGTCATAGGTGGCCGCGTAAAGCACGTTCGAATTCTTAGGGTCTATCACGACATCGACCGCACCGATGGCCCGGCTGCCGACGTTCACGGCGAGGGATTTGACCCAGGTCTTTCCGCCGTCTCGGGTCATGTAGAGCCCGCGGTCTGGGTTGTCTGTGTAGAGATGGCCGAGGGCCGCGACATAGACGATATCGGGATTGGTGGGATGGATGATGATGCGGCCGATATGATCGGACTCCTTGAGTCCCATGTTCTTCCAGGTCTTGCCGGCGTCCGTGGACTTGTACATGCCATCGCCATAATAGGTGCTCCGGGAGGAGTTGGCCTCTCCAGAACCCACCCAGACGATGTCGGGGTTCGATGGCGCGACCGCGATGTCGCCGATCGAGATCACTTTTTCATTCTCAAAGATAGGCTCGAACGTATGTCCATAGTTGACGGTCTTCCACAGTCCGCTCGAACCCGTCGCCGCATAAAACGTATACGGAAGCTGGAGCGGGACCGCGAAGTCCGTGAACCGAACGCCTTGCCGGCTGGGACCGATATCACGGTATGTGATCGTCTTGAGCATGTCTTCGCTCACGGCCTGGCCGAATGTGTTCGTCAGGCAAAGAACCGGGCCAAAGACGAGAAAAAAGATGCCGATAAGCTTTAATGATTTTAAACGCGGCATAAGACCTCCTTGGAGATATTTTTTTAAGGTTTTATGGGCAGGACGAATAGCCATTGAATATGCTCCCTAGCTATTATCACAGGCAGCCGGAAACGTCAACTTGTCGTCAGTGTCTGGATCTCAGTTTGTGCGATTTCTAAGAGGCGTGGGTATCGCCCCCCGCCCCCTAGGGAACCAGTCCCTTCGGTTCCCCCCGTCGAAAAGCCGACGGGGCCCCCTTCCGCTAGGGGGGCATCAGGGGCGATACCCACGCCTCTTAGAAATCGCCCTCGTCATTTCTTGAGCAACAGAATGCCGTGCCCGACAGGATAAAGACCGGGCAACGACACGGGAAGCTTCCCCTTGATCTCCATCTCTCCGAAAATCGCCCGGGCCGCGATATCCTGGGTTTGCGCCGTATTCTGGTAAAGACAAAGATACGCGTCCACAGCGGGAAAATACCTTAAAAAGTAGGGACTGCCGAAGGACAGGATGACAATCGGCCTCTCCCCTTCAGTAAATCTCTTGATGAGCTCGATATGCTTCAAATCTAGCCCGACGCTCCCCTTCCTGTCGCTCAACCTCGAGAATAGGGCGCAAACGACGACCTCGGCTTCAGAGGATTTTGCGAATGCCTCTTCAAGGGACTCCCGGCCCGTATCAGAGTCGGCATAGAAGATCTGAGTTCCAGGGCACCGTTTTCTTACGCCTTCGGCAAATACCCGCCCGGCGAAATAATCGCCTGGGTCGCTGCTCAACGAAAGCACCGCAATTCTTTTGCCGGGGGAAGGGAGCGGCAGAAGGTTCTCCTCGTTTTTCACCAGCGTCGCTGCGTTTTCGAACGTCAGAGCGGCCTGTCTAAGACTTTCCTTTGTGCTGATTTTTTGGGACAAAGCATCGATATCCACGAGCTTCTGTCGGTAGAGACCCAGCCGGGCCTTGGCCATGAGGATTCTCCGGACCGATTGGTTGATCCGCGCTTCCGGGATCCGCCCGCTCCTAGCGGCTTCCTTCAAAAAGACAACCACCTTGGCCGGGTCCGGAGGAAGGAGGACCATGTCCACGCCGGCCATGATCGCTCTTAGAGCAGCGTCAGTGTTCGAGTATGTGTTGGTAATGCCTCCCATGGTCATCGCATCCGTCACGATCAGTCCCCGGAAGCCGAACTGCTTTCTCAGAAGATCTGTTAAAATCAAGGGCGAGAGTGTGGCCGGAAGATCCGGCGTGGCATCCAAGGCAGGGACGCTAAGATGGGCAGTCATGATGGCCTGGACTCCGGCTTCGATGGCTTTTTTGAACGTATAGAGCTCGACTTTTTCCAGCCGTTCCTTGTCCGCCTTGATCACCGGCAGCAAGCTGTGCGAATCGACGTCGGTATCGCCGTGGCCGGGAAAATGCTTGGCCGTGGCGATCAGGCCGTTCTCCTGGCAGCCCCTGATAAATGCGGCAGCCAAGCGGCTGACCCGTTCGGGATCTTCTCCGATCGAGCGCGTGTTGATGATAGGATTATCGGGATTGATGTTGACATCGACGACGGGGGCATAAGCCATATGGACGCCGAGGGCCCGGCCCTCGAGCGCCGTGATTTTTCCCATCCGGTAGGCCAGGTCTTCGGAATCGGCTGCCCCGATGGACATCATATTCGGAAAAAGCGTCGAGCCGGTGATCCGATTGGCCACGCCCCGCTCGAAATCCGAGGCGATCAGCAAAGGGACTTTTGCCATTTTCTGAAAAGTATTGGTGAGATAGGCCGTCTCATAGACGTTTCCGGCGAAAACAACTAGGCCGCCGATCCCGTGAACGACGATGAGGTCCTCAAGGTCTTTTATGGTATCGCTGTCGGAATTGTAGAAATTTCCGTTGTACTGCCAGGCGACCATCTGCCCGACTTTTTCCTCGAGCGACATCTTCTTCATCATCCTGTTCACCCATCTGAATTCCTCGGCGCCATATGTAAGGTCGAGCTTAGCTGTGACCCGCGCGCAGCTGGCCGCCCCAAGGGCTAAGAGGACAAGAATGAACAAGGGTTTGCGATCCGTTTTCTTAAGCCGCATGGCTCTCCTTTCCGGAAAACTTCCTGGCCGGTCTTATGGCGTCGCCCTTCCCTTTCCGAGTTTATTCTTTAAACTTGATCAAGCAGTGGATATCGACCTCCGGGTGGACCTTCTTGATGTTCGGAACGCCGTTGAGAAATGAAAGCTCCACCACCGCCCCGAACCCGACCGGCCTGCCTTTGAGCAGCTTGACGAGATCAATGGCGCTGATGGATGAAGAACCGGTCGCAATCAAGTCATCGATGATGACGACCCGCTGCCCGGGACGGATCGCATCCTCATGCATCTCGAAATATTCAACGGCATATTCATTGGGGGCCTTCACGCAGACCGTCTTTCGCGGGAGCTTGCCCTTTTTGCGGATCATGGCCAGGCCGAGCTGCAGGTCGCGGGCGACGGCCGCTGCAAAAAGATAGCCGCGCGCTTCAATTCCGACGATCACATCAGGCTTTTTCTTTTTGGCCCAGGCCGTGAGCTTATCAATGACAAAATGATAGGTGTTGGCATCCAGGACGACGGGCGAGATATCTTTGAACCCGATGCCGGGCTTGGGAAAATCCTTGACCTCACAGATTTTTTCTCTGACCGTGGACAGCTTCATTCCGACCTCTCTTCTTCGAATTTGCCATCATTTAAAAATAAAAAAAGGGGATTGTCAATTTTATAATCGTATTTGAATTGTCCTCGTATCGCCCGAACCGACCTCAATATCCACCCGAATCGCCTCCAGGGGAAATTTGATTTTTTCGCCCCATTCGACCAACACGACGCCGTCGCCGATATAATCCTCAAAGCCCAAGTCTCGGATCTCTGCCTCGCCGTTCAGCCGGTATAGGTCCAGATGATAGATGGGAATGCTGGCCAAATAGATATTGAGTAGAGTAAAACTGGGACTGCAGACCTGGCGTATATCCCTGAGCCCGAGACCCGCGGCGATCCCCTTGGCGAAGACGGTTTTCCCGGCGCCGAGCTCCCCCATCAGAAGCACGACTTCGCTGCCCTTGAATTTTTTGGCCAGATTTTTAGCCAGAGAGAACGTCTCCCGCTCGGAATGAGTCGTGTATTTGCCTTGTCTTTGCTTGAGGCTCTTCTTGATTGCCATTTTTCAAGTCATTGACGATATACGATCATCCTTTTTCTTCCATTATTTTCAGCGCCCCGGGCAAATAGCGGATCAAGTCGCCGGCAATCAAAGGCCTCTCGCCCACTCGATCGGCGCCAATGTCGCCGCTCAGCCCATGGACATAGACCGCCGCCAGACTCGCTCCCAGGATATCCTTTTCTTGAATGATGAGTGATGCGATCATCCCGCTCAGCACATCGCCCGAACCTCCGCTGGCCATTCCGGGATTGCCCGTCGGGTTGATATAGACTTTTCCGTTCGGGCCGGCAATCAACGTTCGATAGCCCTTGAGGACAAGCACAACATGATGCTTTTCTGCAAATTGAGGGACAATCTCCAGGCGGTGATCCAATACATCTTTAGTGGAGAGACCGAGAAGACGCGCAAACTCTCCGGGGTGTGGGGTGAGTACCGCGCGATTCGCCAATGTTTTTAAAACATCCAGATGCCCCGCCAGCACATTTAGACAGTCCGCATCGATAACGATTGGGCACTTAACCTTGGGCAGCAGCGAAACAACGAACTCCGCTGTCGACGGATGAGCGGAAATTCCCGGGCCGATGAGAAGAGCATCTTTGCCCTTCAGCAGTTTCACGGCTTTCGGGACGGCCTCTGCGGCGATCGTTTTTTCGAGCGTCTCGGGCAAGGCTTCGGTCATCAATTCCATCATCGCTTTGGCAATAATGGGAAGACAGCTCTGGGCCGTCCCCACCGTGACCAGTCCTGCCCCCATTCTCAGTGCAGCCCTGGCCGCCATGACGGCCGCCCCGGTCTTGCCCAGCGAGCCGGAAATAATAAAAAGATGGCCATAGGTTCCTTTGTGGGTATCTCGCAGGCGTTTTTCAAAATAGGGCATCAACGTTTGCTTTTCGACAAGCTCGAGCTTCAGGCCTTCATCCTCAAACAGAAACGGCGGAACGCTGATATCTGCGACGACAAGCTCACCCATCATTTCCTCGGCCGGCGGGAAAACATGACTGATTTTCGGGGCGGCCAGGGTGACGGTCAAATCCGCTTTGACGGCAGGCCCGATGATCTGAAAGGTATCGGAAGATAAGCCGGACGGAATGTCCACAGCCAATTTAAAAGCTTTCGCTCTATTGATGTCTTCGATGGCCGCCGCAAAAAGACCTCCGGCCGGCTTCATGAGGCCCGTCCCGAAGATGGCATCGATAATCAACGCCGCCGCGCTCAGCGCGTTTTTGTGCTTTTTCCAATCTTCGATGGACAATATTTCCTCAATATCGACACCGATTTTTTCTGCGATTCCCAGGTTCAATGCGGCATCTCCCTTTAGATCCTGTTTTGCCGCCAGAAGCATAACCTTGGGCTTTCCACCTTGGTTCAACAGATGACGGGCCACAACCAAACCGTCCCCGCCGTTGTTGCCTTTTCCGGCAACGATGACGACATTCTCCTTCTCGACTCCAGGGAATCTAGCCCGGATGGCCTTCACGATCTGAAGTCCGGCGTTTTCCATAAGCACGGGTCCCGGGATGCCGATCTCTGCGATGGTCCTGCGGTCAATCTCTTTCATTTGTTGCGAAGTCAAGACTTTCATGCCGGCTCCTTTGCCCGGAAATCTCAGGCACTCATGATGTCCGTTTTCTTGAGATTTTAGCATAAATTCTTGAGAATGCCATCACATCCGGCGATCTACGATGGGCGCCATGGTATGTCCCGGCCCGCAGTGACGGAAGCCGGATTGATTTCAACAGCCATTTATGCTAATTTATCTTATTCTTTTCTCTATAGTTCACACGAATTGGACAGGAGGTTTTATTCATGTCTATCAAAGTTGGAATCAACGGATTCGGCCGGATCGGCAGGAACCTGCTCAGGGCATCCATCAACAGTCCGGACATCGAATTTTTAGCGGTTAACGATATCACGGATGCTAAAACCCTCGCCCATCTCCTTAAATACGATTCTGTGCTCGGCATTTTTAGCGGAGATGTCAAGGCCACAGACGACGCCATCATCGTCAATAATAAAAAAATCAAGGTCTTGGCCGAAAAAGAAGTAGGGAAGCTCCCCTGGAAAGACCTCGGCGTGACGATCGTCGTGGAATCGACGGGTAAATACACCAAACGACCCGATATCATCAAGCACATCGATCAGGGCGGCGCGAAAAAAGTCATCATTTCCGCGCCTGCCACAGACCCCGACATCACGATCGTCCTCGGGGTCAATGAAAACACCTATGACCCGTCCAAACATCATGTCATCTCCAACGCATCCTGCACTACGAACTGTCTGGCGCCTGTGGCCAAGGTGCTCCATCAGGAATTCGGCATCGAAAAAGCTTTCATGACGACGATCCACGCTTACACCAATGACCAGAAAATCCTGGATGCTCCTCACAAGGACTTGCGGCGGGCCAGGGCGGCCGGAGTCTCCCAGATTCCCACCACAACCGGCGCTGCGAAAGCCGTCGGCCTGGTCATGCCCGAGCTCAAGGGGAAAATCGACGGCATTGCCATCCGCGTTCCGACACCCAATGTCTCGCTCGTTGACCTAGTCTCGGTTATGAAAAAAGAAGTGACAGAAAAAGACGTAAACGATGCCTTCAAAAAGGCCGCCGACGGCAAATTGCAGGGCATTCTTCAGTACACAGAAGAGCCTCTAGTCTCGGTGGATTTCATGGAAAATTCCCACTCGGCGATCGTGGATGGGCTGTCCACTAAGGTCATCGAGAAAAACCTGCTCAAAGTCCTGGCCTGGTACGACAATGAGTGGGGCTATTCCTGCCGCCTGCGCGACCTCATCCAATACATCTCTCGGTGACCGTCATGCGATTTGTCGAAGATTTAGACGTCAAGGGAAAAACCGTTTTTGTCCGCGTCGACTTCAACGTCCCGCTCACCGACCTGGGCGAAATCCGCGATGACACGCGGATTCGCGCCTCGCTTCCCACGATCAATTATCTCGTCGGCAAAGGAGCCAAGCTTGTCCTGGCCTCGCATTTGGGCCGTCCCAAAGGAAAATTCGACCCCAAAATGAGTCTGAAGCCCGTGGCCAAGAGGCTGAGAGAGCTCATCGGACGGGACGTCATCTTGGCCCCCGATGTGGTCGGGGACGTAGTTGATAAGCTAAAAGCGAGCCTCAAAGAAGGGCAGCTGCTTTTGCTCGAAAACCTGCGCTTCTATAACGGAGAAACAGCCAACGACCCTGAATTTTCAAAAAAGCTGGCCCAGGGGATCGACTATTTCGTCAATGACGCTTTCGGCTCGAGTCACAGGGCGCATGCCTCCGTCGTCGGAATTACGGATTATGTCAAGAAATCGGCGGCGGGCTATCTCATGAAAAAGGAAGTCGATTATCTGCGGAAGGCCCTTTTTTCCCCCGCCAAGCCCTATGTCGCCATCCTGGGAGGCGCTAAAGCCGAAGACAAGATTCCGGTCATCGAGAATCTTTTGAATAAAGCAGACACGATCCTCGTCGGCGGCGCTATGGCCTATACATTCTTTAAGGCGAAGGGGTTTGACACAGGCAAATCGCTCGTCGAGCCCGACAAGATAGAGGTCGCCAAAAAAATTCTTGCTCAGGCCAAAGAAAAGAAAGTCCGGTTTCTTCTTCCCCTCGACCATATCCTGGCTGCTTCCATCGAATCGGGGCAGATCGTTAAGATCACTGACAGCTTCCCCTTTCCCCAGGATTTGATGGGAGTCGATATCGGTCCCAAGACAATCGCCAAGTACACCGAGATTATTTCCAAAGCCAAGACAATCGTTTGGAACGGCCCGCTGGGTGTTTTCGAAACGCCCGCATTTGCCCAAGGAACGGTGAAAATCGCCGAGGCCGTGGCCAACTCCGGCGCTCTTTCCATCGTCGGCGGCGGTGACTCCATCGCGGCCGTTGAAAAGGCCGGAGTCAGCCGTAAAATCACGCATATCTCCACCGGAGGCGGGGCCAGCCTGGAATACCTGGCCAACGAAACCCTGCCCGGAATCGAAGCGCTCGAGAAAAAATAAGATGCACCACAAAAAGCCTCCCTTTGTCGCCGGCAACTGGAAGATGAATATGACAATCCAGGAGGCCAAGGTGCTGGCCGCTGCCGTCATTCAGGCCATCCCGGACCTCGTCGATGCGGAAATCGTCATCATCCCGCCCTTTACAGCTCTGAGATCCGTCCAAAAGCTTGTCAGCGAAAGCCCTGTCCAACTTGGCGCCCAGACTCTTTTCTGGGAGGAAAAAGGCGCTTATACCGGAGAAATTTCGGCCCCGATGCTTAAGAACGTGGGCTGCCAGTACGTCGTTATCGGCCACTCGGAAAGGCGCCAGTATTTCGCGGAAACCGACGACGCCGTCAACAGAAAAATCATGAGCGCGCTTAAGTCCAAGCTGAATCCTATTGTTTGCATGGGCGAAACACTTGAAGAACGGGAAGCCGGAAAGACCATGTTTCGGGTCGAAAGCCAAATCCATGCCGGGCTGGCCGGGCTGACCGATGAACAATTCCGCCGGATCCTCATCGCCTATGAGCCGATCTGGGCCATCGGGACTGGAAAAACAGCCACTCCGGCCCAGGCCGAGGAAGTCCACGCCTTCATCCGGGAGAAACTGGCAGAAAAATATGGAAAAGAGGCGGCCTCTTGTGCTATAATTCTCTATGGCGGGTCGGTGAAGCCTGCCAATTCTTATTCCCTGTTCCTGGAAAAGAATATCGACGGGTTTCTCGTCGGAGGAGCTTCGCTCGAAGCGGATTCCTTCATTCAGATTGCCAAAGAAGCGATTCGAGCATATAAGGAAAAAAAGTGAGTGCGTTAATCACAATCATCCATGTGGTCATTTGCTTGGTCCTCATTATCGCCGTGCTCCTGCAGTCCGGAAAAGCGGCTGACCTGGCCGGTGCGTTTGGAGGCGTCGGAAGCCAAACGGCATTTGGCCCCCGCGGCACAGCGACCATCTTGTCAAAAGTCACGACGATCGGTGCCGTCTTATTCATGGTCACGTCGCTCGGGCTCTGGATCATGTCCGGCCGCGAGGCCAAATCTGCGGTCAGCGGTGAAAAGGCTGTTCCGGTGAAAACCGAAACGACGCCCGCAGCCAAGAAGGAGAATCCACCTCCGGCCAGTCAGTCCACCCAGACGGCCCCTGCCGCAGCGGAGAAAGACAAGAAGCAGCCGGTGGCCAAGCAGCCTGAAACCGCTCAGCCAAAGACGACGGCTCAAGAAACTAAGAAGAAATAAACCCTCCCGAGCGATTGATGCCGAAGTGGTGGAATTGGCAGACACGCTAGCTTGAGGGGCTAGTGAGCATTTACCCGCTCGTAGGGGTTCGAGTCCCCTCTTCGGCATATCCCTTTTTTCAATTATTTCTCCAAACGAACCAAATGGGATAATGCCTTTCGCTTTTTTAACCCGGGCTCATCGGCCGGATAGCCGAGGGGCGTAAACGCCACCGGCTCTATATCCGCCGGCAATCTCAAGATTTCTTTTACCGCCGCGGGATTAAATGCGGCGACCCAGCACGTTCCCAGTCCCAAATCGGCCGCAGCAAGAATCAGGTGATCCAAGGCAATCGTCGCATCCACAGTGCCGTAATTTTTTCCATCCATACGCGTCCAGGCCTCGGATGTTACGGCACAGGCACAGATCACGATGGGCGCCTGACAAAACCAATCGCGGCCGTAGATCCGCTTTAGCTCCGACTCTCGACCTTTTGTATGAATGACGATGAGAAGAAAAGGCTGCCTGTTGGCCGCCGTCGGGGCCAATCGCGCTGCTTCCAGCACTTTTTGGAGCTTGTCCTCCTCGACGGGTTTTGCCTGGTAAGCACGCACGCTGTATCTTCTCTTGATAACCTCGGAAAATTCCATGTTGGCTCCTTTCAGACTATATTCGTAAGGCGAAATTTCTTTCTGCCATCGCTCCTCAAATCCTAATAAAAATCTTCTTCTTGTACATCCAGTAACACATCGACCACAAGAGCCCCCAAACAACCAAGCTGGTGACGATTTGCGCGCCGAGTTCGCCCGTCCAACCAAAGAATCCCATCGTGAATGGCTTGGCAATTCGATTCAGCCATCCGGCGCCTCCGCTCTCCGTGAAGAGGTAAATGAACAGAGAATTCATGCCGACGATGGCGAAAAATCTTGTCCATTTCCGCACTTTCATGACATCGACCAGCCAGTAGGAAAAGCCGAGCGCCAGCAAACACCAACCGCCGCTGGCAATGACAAATGAGCTGGTGCAAATCCGCTTGATGATCGGTGTCACTGGATTGAGTGCGTAGCCGAGAACGACTCCCAGCAAGCCCGCTACGGCCAATGTCGCGATCTTGCGCCCGGACGAACGCTTGCTCATAAGAACCTGCCCGGCCAGCACTCCCCACATCGTATGGGCCGCCGTCGGCACGCAGTTGAAGGCGACCCAGTGCCCTTCCGAAAGCTTACCCATGAGAAGCATATCCACGTATGACCCAAAATTATGGTCGGGGACAAAAGGCAGGTTGAAACCGGGCGCCGCAAACAAGCGATAAGCCAATTCGGTTACGATCAATAGGCCGAATGTGAAAATGAGTTGGGTCGCAGTGGATCGCCGCATCCACAGGAATGCCACTAAAAATGTGAAGGAGAGCTGGGCCAGGACATTCCATAATTCAAACGTAAGGTGGCCGGGGCCGATACAATAGAGCGCCCAACCGAAAAAGAGCAAAAGAAGAGAGCGCTTAAGGGTGTGGCGAAAAGTCTTCGCCCAAGTATCCCCTCGCTCCCACCGCTTACCGAAAGAGAAAGGCATGGCCACCCCGACGATGAACATGAAAAAGGGCTGGATTAAATCCCAGAAGCGCAGCCCATTCCAGGGATGGTGGTGAAGTTGGGCGCCGATAGCGCCGACAATCGTGCCGCTCAACCCCGGCGAAATGAGATGGCTATAGAGATGTGTACCTTCGCCGATTAGCAGAAACATGGTCAAGCCGCGGAAAAAATCGAGCGACATCAAGCGGCTTTGGTTCGTCAGAGCAGAATCGGTGCTTTTATTCATCGCTGAATCCTCCTTATGATCGAGCTTGCGCTTTCCTCAATCCCATTTTTTAGCGGGCAGAGAAAACAGCCTTCAGATAATCCAGATCGTAGCGGACGCTTTTTTCGATGCCCAGGGGCAGCTCGGTCCCTTCCAAGACAAACCAGCCCCGATAGCCAATATCCTCCATGGCCTTGCGGACAGCCTTAAAATCCATCAAGCCCTGCCCGTAGAGGGCTTTGGTATCCTTGGCATGGAATTGGCAAATCCGTTTTCCGAGCAGCCGGATCTCCTTGAAAACGTCATATCCGGCTTCCTGGGAGTTGCCGACGTCATAATAGACTTGGACAGCCGGCGAACCGACGTCTTTGATGATTTTCAGATGATCTTCCCCGCTGAGCCAGGATTCAAGCGCCAGGATGACGCCGGCTTTCTCCGCTTTCGGCGCGATCCGCTTGAGCCGCTCGATGACCGCCGCCATTCCTTTGGGGTCATTCCGTAAATCCCCTTTTCCAAAAAACGGGACAAGCACGACCTTGACATCCATGGCGCGACAGATATCAATGCTCTGCTCGAGCCATTGCTCGGCGCGCGGATCGCTTTTAAAGGGCAGGTTGTTTAAATCGCCGATGGCAAAGGAAGCGATGGTCAAGCCGTGCTTCCGGGCCGCATCCAGGTAGGATTTTTGAAGAGCCGCTTGACCCAGCTCGAGCGAGCCGTTCTTGATATTGAGACTCACCTGGATACCTTCCAGCCCGAGCTTCGAAGCCAATCCAAGCGCGGCAGGATCTCCCGTTTTCCCGATCGTCCAGTCGCAAACCCCGAATTTGACGATCAATTTGTCCTCGCCTTTCTGAACCGCGCGGCCGGTCCCCAAGCCGACTGCCAGCGCAAACAAAATCAGGGCCAATCCATTCACAGTTTTCATTCGAACCTCCTCAATCCTTCAATCCTTTGAGGTTTGGGATGAGCTTCTCCTTGTCCTTCCCCAGCTCATCCCACGTGACCAGACGGTTTTCGTAGGCGGATTTTCTGCCGAGAATCGTGATCAGGTTGCTTTGTACGCTCGGCGCCACTGTCGGATTGCCAAAATCCCCTCCGGCAATATTCTTATAAAAAGTGGCGATATTGTTGACCGCGCCTTCTTCATAAATCTCAGCCGTCTTCCCGCCGCGGAAGAAATTTTCGCCCCGGATGAGGACATTGCCTCCGTACTCGGTTTCGAGGACGCCCTTCGACCCGAACATCCGGTTTTTAATTCCTTCCGGCGTGCCGTATCCGTTGAACTGCCGTCCGCTGAATTGAAAGGCGACTTTATTGGGATATTGGTAGTAAACTGAAAAATGATCCCAGCAGGTGCCGATTTTAGGCCGTGCCGTCAACCCGCCGCTGCCGATCGCATATAGCGGCGGCGTCTGCATGATCCAGTTCATGACGTCTAGCGCATGGATGTCTTGTTCTGTGATCATGTCGCCCGAAAGCGCCCGGTCAAGACCCCAACCGCGCATCCAGGCCTCGGGATTGCCGGGATCTTTGGTGAGCAGATCATACCATTGTTCGAAGGGGCAATCTGCGTGATAGATGGCTTCGCCGAATACCAATTCGCCAATGTCTCCCTGATGGACACGTTTGAGGGCTTCGATAAAAAGCGGGTTGGTCCTTGTCTGAAAATCGATTAAAAACGCCCGCTTCCTCGCCGTGGCTTTTTTACCGCATTCGGAAATCACATGACATCCCGGCACATCCACGGCCGCAGGCTTGGCCAGATAGACATGGACTCCGGCATCCACGCCCGCCGCGGCCTGCTCCGGATGGAAATAAGGCGGCGTTTCAATGGCGACCGCATCCACGCCGGTCTCGAGCAGGCGCTGATATCCGGACAAACCCGCGAAAAGCATGGGCGATGGAATCGAAAATTTCGCGCCGAAGGCGTCCACCCGGTCTCGAAAATAATCTGCGCCGGCGACAAGCTCATATCCCCCGTGCTTTTGGAAAAGACCCGCTATCCACGCTCCCCGTCCCCCCAATCCGATGACCCCGAGCTTGATTCTTGAATTCGCCTGCGTCCCTTTGACAAGCTCCGGCCGCAGGATGGTCAAGGAAAGCGCCGCGGCGCCGGCTTGTGTCATAAACTGCCTGCGGCTGACCGTCTGATTTGCCGCCGTTCCCTTTAGATTTTTTCGCGCCATTTTTAACTCCTCTCTATCGGGGACACGTGCCAAAGCTGCATGTGCCCATTTCCTTTATCCCTTTATTATCTTCTGAATGAACTCACCCGTCTTTTTATCTTTGAGAATCTGTTTGGTCTTTCCGTCGGGCATGCGCTCTTCCTTGATCAGCACGTATTTTTTGTCCACGGTCTTTTGACCGGCTTCAGTCTTTGCCTTTTTGCCGGCGGCTCCCCATTTTTCGAGCCGGACGGGCTCCCATTTCTTGGAGGCGGCCGATTTGTAGCAGGCATCGATGATGGCATTGACCACATAGCCGTCCAGAAAAGTTTCCATGGGCTCCCGGCCCTCATCCAGGGCGTCGAACATATCGCCGAACATATGGACATATCCCAGCTCATGGACTTCGTCTCCCACCGGGAACAGCCACCCTTTATCGCCCTCAGCTTTCTCCGCCACATACCCGCCTTGACCGACGGCCGTAAACATCTCAAAGCCGGTCCTCAGGAAATGGTCAAGCCAGATAGTCCCTTCGGTGCCAGCTACTTCATCGCGCAAATCCATGCCGCCCCGAAATGTCCAACTGACCTCGAACTGGCCGATGGCCTGGTTTTCGAACCGAATGAGGCCGATCCCCGAATCCTCGGCCTCGATGGGGTGGACAAGTGTATCTGCGGTGCAGATCACTTCGATGGGCTTCACGTCTTTGCCGATAAAATTCCGAATGATCTCAATGCAGTCGCAGCCCATGTCCACGATGGCGCCTCCGCCGGCAATTTTTTTATCCCAGAACCAGGCGCTATGAGGTCCGGGATGGGTCTCGCGCGAACGTACCCAGAGGATTTTCCCGAGGGCGCCGTTCTTGACTGAAGCGAGGGATTTAAGGGTTTTCGGCGTATAGACCAGGTCTTCCAGGTATCCCGCGAATACGCCGGCTCTTTCGACGGCTTTAAGGATTTCCAGGGCTTCGTCCGCGTTCCGGGCCAGCGGTTTGGTGCACAGGACGGCTTTCCCGGCCTGGGCGGCAAGCAGGCAGGCTTTTTTGTGAAGATTGTTGGGAAGGCCGACGATGACAAGGTCGGTCTCCGGGTCGTGGACGGCCCGGGCGATATCGCTCGTCCATTTTGGGATTCCCCATTTTTGAGCAAACGCCTTGGCTTCGCCGTCCGTGGCCGCACAGACTGTGTGGATTCGGTCGCGGCTTCTCTGGCCGTGGATCGTCATAGTATAGAAAGTACCTATGAGCCCGGCGCCAAGCAGAGTGATATTATGCGATTTATTCATGTCACTCCCCTTCTCAAATGATTGGCTTTCATCGTGAGTTCTTTAAGAGCAGTATACTTCTCTTCAAGAATATAAAAAATTTTGTTCTATTTATCCAGGAAAATAAATTAAGAGGACAGAAATAGGATAGTGTTCTCTCTAGAATAAAAGAATTTTGAGAGAAAAGAGCCAGACGAATTCTCGTCTAGCGTCCCAGCGAATTCGCTTCCGCTTTTTTTAATAGCCAGAATTAACTAATAGCTAATGTTATGAACCGCAAGCTGCTGTTTGACAAATTCAATCGTGGCAAAAATTTCCATAAAGCAATTTGGACCAAACATCGGGTCCGTGCATACATATTCGGTAATCTGGAGAATGCCAGCGACTTGACTTGGATCGATTGTTATTCCATAGGCAACAACCGCCAGCCCTGCCAATTGTGCGGCCACAGAATTCAGATCGTCCGGCGATTTCAATTTGAGCGAATTTCCCAATCCCAAGGTTACGCTTCTAAAGTAGGCTTCGTTGATGGCGATGATCTCTGGAGTGACAACGTTGTCGGCATACGCCGCGATTAAAAGACTGAGAAATTTTTTATCAGACGACCGGGCAGAATCGACAAGCCTATTTCCGATATTGGGGTCGAGATTTTTAATCAGGAGGTCGACGGCTGCTTCGACAAGCTCGTGGCAGATGGCTAAGCATTTTGGATGAACAAGCGGATCTGAAGGATCCAGGCCGACGAGGGCCCAGACGCCATAAGAGTCAAGCACCCCTATCAACGTTTCCGCCTTTTGAATCACAAATCCGGAGCCTGGGTCAAACGTCAGCGAGTGGACATGAGCCGTCGAATCTATTCCCCAGATGTTGTTATGGCCGACAAAACCGTAGGCGGTGGGCTTTTCACTGCGGGATTGGGCCGCGTCCCACAATTTCATGAACGATTCATGAGTCGCAGCGTAAAGATCGTCCGGAAGAGTTGGCGGATAAGAATTTGGCGGCATGATAAAGGAAAAATAATTAAAGACATCCGGCGCCATCACCCCATACATCAGACGGGGCGGCCCGGCTTTTCTCATGATCTTGTCAATAATGTAGGCATGTGTCGCAGACCCCCAAGGGAATGCCCGTGTCGTGAAGCAAAAAAGTAAAAGAAAAATTGCCCCTGCCGTAAACGCTTTTTTCATCTTTCCTCCTTATCCTTATATCGATCTATGTAAAATCCCTCGAAGAGGGGTTCGCCTGAAACCCTATTTTTTTATTATTTCCGCTTCCCGTTTATTTATAAATTGAGAATCAACCGATTCTCTTTATAGTATAGCGCGTTTGCCTCTTGGATTATATATCCCCCAACTCCTTCCTTGTCAAGCGGATCGTCAAAGCCTGCCTTAAATTCCTTAGTGAAATCTCCCTCAAAACGCAGCAAATTTCAGGCTTTGCTGGCGACCCACAGGGAAAAATCGGTTTCAGGCATGGCCCCGGAGCTCCTGGCAATTTCATACCCCTTCTTGATAACGAGAAACGTCGGCACCGCCTGAATCTTAAAAGCCGCGGCCAGCTCCTGGTTTTCTTGGAGATCCACATTAACTTTAAGGACCACCACCTCGCCGGCTCTTCGCTTGGCCAGGCCTTCGACAATCGGGCGCATCATATGGCAGGGCGCGCAGGTCGTCGAATAAAAATCAATGAGCAGGGAAAGGCCTGCCTTCTGGATCAGGTTGGCCACGCTCCATGCCGGCGGTTCAAGCACCCGGCCGGGTACAGGCAACGGGGTTTTGCACCTGCCGCAGACAACCGTCTTACCCGCGGCCGCCACAGGAAAATTATTGGTCGCCCCGCACTCGAGGCAACTAATTTTCACTTTGTCAGGCAAGTTGAAGCTCCATTTTATGCTCTCGTCTTGGCCAACAACCTTTTTCGTTTCTTTTCGGGAAAACGTTCGATGGCATAGCGAAGCGTCGTCCGGGGCATCTGAGGGCCATTTTTCAGAAGGAATTTTTCCAGCCTCGGCATATCCGTTTTCCCGGCCTCGCGCAACAGCCAGCCGTTGGCTTTATGAATCAAGTCGTCATCCACGGGAAAAAGCCGCTTAGAAATATCATAGGCAGCATCTAGAAATTTGCCGTGCCTGGCCAGGGTGATAAAAGAAACCGCCGAAGCCCTTTTCACCCATCGGTTGGGCGACTGGGTCCAGTCCTTGATCTTCACGATAAGCTCCGGATATTTTTTAAGAAGGGTCTCCATGGCTTCCGGGCACAGGATATCGACCGAGGCCCAATTATCACAGTAGTTCTGCAGTAGCCATTTTTTTATGAACCCAAAGACTTCCGGGCCGAATTCTCTTTTAAATTTCAGAAGAACAAGGGTTGCCACGGACCTGGCTTCGTAATACCTATTGGGCAGGAGAATTTCACAGAGCTCGACGGCCTCCCGAACCGTCCATTCCCCCTTCACGGATTCATACAGCCCTTTACCGATTTCTCGAATCTGGACGGCCGTCAGTCCATAGAAAGTGACCTTTTCCTTAAAATATCTCCGGGCGCCCTCGGCCCTCCGAGGGTTAGCCTCGCTCTTCAGGGCTTGAATCGCATGTTCAGCGATTTCTTGAGGTGTTATCATATTTTTCCCCCGGTTTATCTCGGCTGAAAAAGCAGAACCCAATCTTTGTAGTCGATGATGCCGTCAGGAAAAAGGTCCGCCAACGGATTCCAATTGTATGGAGCGGGAGCGGTATTGGGGCCGACTCCGACCGCGCCAAAACAGCGCATCATCGCCTTCACATCGAGAAAGCCCTTTCGACCGTCGATATTCAGATCGCCGAACAGCGCCGGTTCCAGGTAGCGCGCCAGGTGGGCCACTGTCAGGAAGTAGATTCCCTCCAGACTCGGGGTAATCTCGGATAATAGCGGCATGGGAACGAAACCATGCTCGGCATTCTTGACTTTGATGAGGGCGCAGGCGTTTCCGACCAGCTTCAATTTCTCGGCAAACCGCACGGCCTGATTAAAGGGCACAAGAGTGTCTTTTTCTCCATGCAGAATTAGGACCGGGGGGTCATCGGGAGTCACATAGGATACGGGAGAAGCTTGACTGGCCAGGCCCATACAATCCGACGGCATGCAGCCCAGGAAATCGAGCACCATGCTCCTTCCCTCATTCGTCGTTTGAGAAGAATCCACGGTCAGGTCGGTCGGGCCAAAATGATCGACGACCGCCGAAACACGGCTGGAGATGCCTTCCAGCCCCGGGCCTTCCAGTCCGTCGCTCTCGTTCGCCGTCCCCATAAGGGAGACGAGATGGCCCCCGGCCGAGCTTCCCCATATTCCGATTTTGTCGGGGTCGATGCCGAGCTCTTCGGCATTATTTCGTAAATATCGGACGGCCAACTTGCAGTCGTGAATCTGAGCGGGGAAATGGGATTGAGGCGCCAGGCGGTAATTGATCGATGCCACGGCAAACCCCAGCTGAAAAAGCATCCTGGAGTCACCTCTCTGAAAAGCTCCGCTCTTATCGCCGGACCGCCATCCGCCGCCGTGGACATAGATGACCAAGGGGACTTTCTGATCCCGGCACAGCGTGGGCTTGGCAAAATCGAGCTTCAGCCTCTGGCCGCCGGCTTCTCCGTAAACGACATCCGTCATCTGGTCGAGCTGGGGCATCGCGGCATCCGAGCGCGGGGGCAGAGGGCCTGGGACCTTCCGGCTCCCCAGTTTTTTCGTCGCTTGGGGCCAGCCGCTCCCGGCAAACAGCAATATCATTAGCAGAAAGCTGAGAGCGGTATAATATCGTCTCACGCGTCCTCCGTGATTTCCCGTCGTAAAAATCTTATCTTAACACAAAAATCCCTGTCAAATAGAGCGGACGTCCTTCCAGCGACGCGGATTTTATCCGTAGCTGAACCAGACCATAGGAACTTTCACGTTCACGCCAAAGAACCCCTCGGCGTGAGCCACCGAGCTGCCCCAATGGCCGGCACCCGTTTCTGTGGCCAAGGTTTCGACGCCTTCTTGCGCCGCAAGATAGGCCTGTGTCAGGACCCAAAAAAGCCGTCGCTTGTTCCGAATCCCTTACCGTCTCGCCTTTTTGTCTCCGACCTGCTCCTTCTCCCGGTTCAGCTCGACCATATCCACATTGTCCGCATAATCCCCGATCAGGTGCTTGCAGAAATAATCGGCCCGCAGCCAAAAGAAATAATCGTTCATGTCGCCGTAGCCGTGGCGTTGTCCCGGGAACAGGAAAAAGTCAAACCTCTTGTTGGCCTTGATGAGTGCATTCGCCATTCTGATGGTGTTGGCCGGATGCACATTATTATCGATGTCTCCCGTTACAATCAACAGGTGGCCCTTGAGGTTTTTGGCGATATCCGAGTTTTTCTCGATGCTGTATTCGAACTTGACATTCCCGTCTTTGTCTACGACTTCCTTGATGCCATGGTGCTTTTCGGACCACGTATTGTTATAGACATTGTTCTCGTGATTGCCCGACGAGGACACGGCGACCTTGAAGAAATCCGGGTAGACGAGCAGGGCGGCCGTGGACATGAACCCGCCGCCGGAGTGGCCGTAGATCCCCACCTTATCGATATCGATAAAAGGATATTTCATGGCCAGCTGCTCGATGGCCCGTTTTTTATCGGCCAGACCGTAATCGCGCAGGTTGCCGTAGCCGTAGTTATGATACCATTTGGACCGCTGCGGGTTCCCTCCCCTGTTCCCGACTTCGATGATAATAAACCCGAACTGGGCCAGCGAAATGTTCTGGCTCCGCGGCGAAAACGTCTTGGTCACGCTTTCCGTCTGGGGCCCGGGATAGACAAAGGCGATGATCGGATACTTCTTGTTCTGGTCGAAATCGAACGGCTTATACATGACGCCGTAGAGGTCCGTGATCCCGTCGTCGGCTTTGACCTTGAACGGTTCGGGATATTTATAGCCGGCCTCGAGCAGGGCGCTCACATCAGTGGTCTCCAGCTCCAGCAGCAAATTGCCCATGACGTCCCGAAACTGGGCCTTGGGCGCCGTATCGACCCTAGAAAAATTGTCGACAAAATATTTCGAGCCGTCATTCATGCTGATCGAATGCGAAGTGTCCCCGGGGTCCAGGAGCTTCATGCCCGTGCCGTCAAAATTGACGCGGTAGAGATGCATGAAATAAGGGTCTTCATTGGCCTCTCGGCCGCAGGCGTTGACATAGAGGACCCGCATCTTATCATCGATCCCCACGATGCCCTGGCAGGTGTATTCACCCGAGGTGATCTGGTTTTTCAGCGTTCCGTTCTCGTCGTAGAGATAATAGTGGCCCCAGCCGTCGCGCTCGGACCAGAAGATGATCTCCTTCCCGTTGTTGACAATGCGCAATGGCTGGCTTTCGATGTAGGTGTTCAGGCGTTCCTCGATGAGGACTTTCATATCGCCCGTTTCCGTGTTGGCCAGGCAGATATCGAGCTTGTGCAGGTCTCGGCTCTGGCGCGTGAAATAGATCTTGTCCGAGGTGTCGCTCAGCCACTGGGAATAAGACTTCTCTTTTTCCCGGTCGATGGACTTCATGCGATCCATCGCGACAGACAGCGACTGATCTTTGAACTTGTCGGCCTTGACCTTGACGATTTTTTTCGTTTCGCGGTCAAAGATCAGGAGCTCGACCTGGGGGATGTTCTCTTCGCCGGGCATGGCGTAGCGGTAGGTCTCGAGGGTCGGCCGGGGATTGGACAGCGAATTGATGACCCACAAATCCGAGACCTTGCGCTCATCGCTCCTCCTGCAGGAGAACTTGCGCGAATCCTTTGACCAGACGATGCCGATGGAAGGAACTCGGTAATCTTTCCTGTTCTTCTCGTCCTTCTGATATTCCTTTTTCTCTTCATCGTTCAAATCGCGGGCGTAGCTGTAGTGTTCGATACCGTCGGTCGTCAGCTGGACTTCTTTGATTTTGGGGTCGTCGGCTTTCTTCTGGGCAAGGGCATAGCTGTCCGCATCCATCATGTAAAGATTATAGCTCCGGGCAAAAATGGCGGTCTTCTCGTCGGGCGATAAACTAGCCCAGCGGGGCTTCTTGGGGGGCGTTTCATAATCCTCGACAAGCGTCAATTTCCCGGCGGTTAGGTCATACTCAAAACCAAGCGTCTTCGTCTTGACTTCCTCTTCTTTCGGCTTTTCAGCCTCTTTGCCCTTTTCGACATCCTTCTTTTCCTTGTCCTTTTCCTGTTCCTTGGCTTTTTCTTTCTCTTTCTCAGCCTTTTCCTTCTCTGCTTTTTCTTTCCCAATATCGCCGGCTTTTATAACGCCTTTGGAGGTCGCGACGTCAATATCTTTCTGCACCTCGAGCTCAAACTGGATGGCGGCGTCTTTTTTGATGAACTTGATCGTCCGGATGGGCAGGTGCTGGGCATCGTAGGGAGTCAGGACGATTTTGGTGAGCATGGCGGCCATCTTGGCGTTGTCGTACACCGGCGTTTTTGTCCTTCGGACGGGATCGACGATAAAGAAAGATCGGCCCTTGCTGGTTTCATAGCTGTACCAGAATCGCTCGCTGAATTCGAGCCAGTGAGGAGAAACAGACGTGTCGAAGACGAGCTTCCCGATTTTTGCCGATGTCCATCGGGAGGCGAGCTCGTAGTTCGCTTTTTTGACGGGCAGATTCTCGGCGACACTGAACGTCGCGGCTCCAATAAGAAAGACAAAAACCAGGGCCAGGATAAAAACGTGTCGTTTCATAAAACCTCCTCCTTTGGAATGTTATTGAAGCGGATTTAAAGGCTTTCGATTGGCTGGAAAGCAAAGAAACGGGCACGGTGGAAGGGCGTTCATAAAAAGAGATTCATAATAATACCATCGGAATGAAAAAATCAACCTCCGGGGTCCATAAATTCGAGCGTTTCTGTCATGGAGCGAATGCCGCCGGAGGCCCCGATTTTTGTAACACAGAGCGCGCCGACCGCATTGGCAAACCTGGCCGTCTGTTCCAGCGGCCATGCCTGCCGGACGCCGGCGATAAAGCCGGCGGCGAAGGCATCGCCAGCACCGGTCGCATCGACGACTTGGACTTTGAAGGCCGGGACGGGAAATTTTTCGCCCTTCTGGGTCATGACCAGACAGCCTTCGGCGCCCATCTTCAAGGCCACGACACCGACTCCCCCGTCTAACAGAGCGCGGGCCACATCCTGAGGCCGCTCCAATCCCGTCAATTGCTGCGCTTCGCCCAGGCTGGGCACAAAATAATCGATCAAAGGAAGGTAAGGCGCCAAGAGTTCCATCCAGCGGTTTGACGCATCCCACACGGTATCGAGAAAAATCGTGACACCTGCCGCGCGGGCCTTGCGGAGCAAAGCGACACTCGGCTCGCCGTCGATTCCGGGCAAGACAAACGTCCCCGCAAAATGAAGGATCGAAGATTTCTGGACCAGGCCGAAATCGATGTCCTCGGGCCGCAGCCGAGCATTGGCGCCAAGATAATGGATAAAGCTGCGCTCGCCGTCCGGATGGACCATCACCATCGTGGTCGACGTCCCCGTTGTCTCGTCCCGCCGGACGCCCTTGGTCCCCACCAGATATTTTTTGAGTTCAACGAGAAGAAAATCCCCGAAGGCGTCATTTCCAACTTTTCCGATGACTTCAACCGGAATACCTAATTTTGCCAGGCCTATGGCGGCATTCACGGCGCATCCCCCGGTATGCAGGCTCATTTCATCGACGAGGACCAGCCTTCCCTTATCGGGGAAAGATTCGACGGGGCGGCCGACGACATCCGCCACCATGATCCCGAGACAAACCACTGGTTTCTTTTTGTTCATGGCTCGTCAGTCATTAGGATTTTCATCATGGAGCTTGCGCCGACTCGACCGAGCCTTTCAGCTGAGCGTCATCCCGAGTACAAACATGGTTTCGATATAGCTGCCAAAGAGGATAAAAAACGCGGAGACAAAATACATGAGCCCGAAGAATTTCAGCCCGCTCCCGAAGGCCTGCTTTCGAGTGGAGAAGCCGAAACTCTTATAGAACAGAGTCCAGAAGACGGCGGCCAGTGTTCCGCAAATGGTCAAAAAATAGCCGCCGAATTCGCAGATGAGCATCCCCCATGCCTGGTAGGATACGGCCGTTTGGGCAAACATCATTCCCTGCAGGAAGCGGCCGAAAGGATAGAGAATCATCGGCACTAGAAAAAGCGCTCTGACGATCATCGTGAGATTAGCGACAACCCAATTGTTGAAAAAGGTCGTGAACATGGCCTTGACAACGCGTCCCTTAAAGAGATAACGGAAGAGCGTCTGCCGCTCCCAATTCTTGTATTTTTGGAGCAGCGATCCATACCCGGGAACTTTGTATTCAAGGTTCCTGTTGAGCTCATAGACTTTCATACTGCGGACTTGATTGAGGTCCGCATGCTTGAGTTTGACTGCCGCAAATCCCACTCCAAATCCTAGGATATACACGGCCAGCATGACGAGAAAAACCCACTTGGCTTTTTGAAACAACCGAACAATTTTCAAGGCTTGCACTTCCTCTCTCATCCTGATTTTACATGGAGGCGTTAAAATTTTCTATCATTAATTTTCGTATCATTATAAAATATCGTCTGGCAGAGCTCAACAGACCGTCATGAAAAAACGACCCGTGTTAAAGCTTCCCCACACCCTGGTCCTGATTTATCTACTGGTCATCGCCGTTTATGTGCTCAGCCTTCTGATTCCCTCCGGAGAGTATCAGCGCGCAGAAAAATCATTCCAGGGCCAGAAGCGATTGGTGACCATCCCCGGTACGTACAGTCCCATCGCAAAAAATATTTTGGCGCCGCAATGGCTTCTGATCGCCCCGATCCGCGGCTTTCATGACGGGGCCCTCATCATCTTCCTGATTTTTATCTTCGGCGGGGTCTTTTCCATTCTCGGAAAAACCGGGGCTATCGAATCGGGCATTCAAAAGCTGGCCCAATTCTTCTCCAGAAACCCACGATCGAAAAAATTCGTGATTCCTGTTTTAATGGTCGTGTTTTCGCTGGCCGGCGCCATCTATGGAATGGCCGAGGAATCGATCCCGTTCGTGCTCATTTTCATTCCGCTGGCCCTTTCCCTCGGCTACGATTCCATCGTCGGCGTGGCTATTCCGTTCTTGGGGTCGGCGGTCGGTTTTTCGGCCGCTTTCTTCAATCCATTCACGGTCGGAATCGCCCAAGGATTATCCGATATCCCTCTTTATTCGGGCCTCGCCTACCGGTTGATCCTATGGGTGATCGCCACAACAATTGCTATCATTTTCGTAATGCTCTATGCTAATAAAATCGTCAAAGACCCCCAAAAAAGCCCAGTCTACGAGATCGACAAATCCAGAGGCTATACGGTTTCTGCTGATGGATCAAAGACCATCGCTTGGGGCCCCGCCCAGAAAATGATTTTGCTAGTCTTGTTCCTGGGCATCGGCCTGTTGATTTACGGGATTCTCTCCAAGGGCTGGTACATGGAAGAAATCGCCGCGCTGTTCTTGGGCATCGGCCTCATCTCCGGAATCATCGCCAGGATCCCTCCCTCGGAAATAGCCGCCCATTTTGTCGCCGGGGCCAAAGACGTGATGAATGTGACCTTGATCATCGCCGGCGGCAGGGCTATCCTGATCATCCTCAAAGAAGCCGTTGTGCTGGATACGGTCCTCCGGTACACGGCCGGGTTGATTTCGGCCGTTCCCAACCTGATTACGGCCCACATGATGTTCCTGACCCAGAGCGTCATCAATTTCTTCATTCACTCGGGCACTGCGCAGGCCGCTCTGACCATGCCGATCATGGCCCCCTTGAGCGATCTCGTGGGAATCACAAGGCAGACAACGGTCCTGGCTTTTCAGCTCTGCGAAGTGATCAATCCCATCCTGCCGACATCAGCAGTCACCATGGGCGTTTTGGGAGTGGCCATGATCCCCTGGGAAAAATGGGCCAAGTGGTTCGTCCCGCTGATGATCGTTTTGATCATTTTCAGCCTGATTGCGCTGATCCCCCCGATTTTGATGAATTGGGGTCCGCTATAGGCGCCCCCTCGACTTCCTTGACTCATCGGATGCCTCGATAGATAATGGACGGTAGAAAATGAAAGAAACCGACAGCCGGAAGAATCTTTCGCTTCAAGAGAGGATCATCAAAAATTATCCCTTTCTCTCCAGAAAAGAAAAGAAAATTGCCGACTACCTCAGCCAAAACCTGCGTACGGCGTTTGTCCTATCGACCGATCAGCTCGCCAAGAACACGGAAATCAGCTCCGCGACGGTCGTGAGATTTGCCCAGCATCTCGGATTTTCGGGCTTTCAGCAGTTGCGATCTCAGATGATGGATGAAGTCAAAGAAGAGATGATGCCCGAAGACCGCTTCAGGCTCCTTACCCCCGACGGCAACCAGATTTCGACGGTGATCAAGATCGCTGAACAGGAGGTAGAAAATATAAATACAACGCTCCGTCATCTCCAACAGGAAACGTTAAAAAAATTCATTGACAGCCTCAGAAAGGGGCGGTGCGTCTATACGATCGGAATCGGGGTCAGTTCTCTCCTGGCCCGTCTCACGGCCTATTTGTTAAATCAGGCGGGAGTGACGACCCATGTGTGTCTCAAAGAAGAACATTTCTTTCTCGAAAAATTGGTCCTCTTGACCAAAAAAGATGTCATCCTAGGGTTTTCTTTTCCCCCCTATTCCAAGGAGACGGTCGAAGCCATGAAGTTTTGTTTTGAACGGGGCATGACTTGCCTTTCAATCACAGACCGGACGACCGCCCCCATCGCTCAGTGGTCCCACGGCTATCTTCTGGCCCAAACAAAAAATCTGATGTTCACCAATTCTCTCGGGGCCGTTTTAATGATCATCAATGCCATCGCCACAGAACTCGCCTTGATCAACAAAAAGAAAGTCGTCGCCAATATTGATTTGATCAACAAACTCTTGGAGGGAGAATTCCTCGGCTAGCGGGCTTGACAAAAGCCGGAAAATATGGTTTTCTAAATGCAAGAAGGGATACATTTTTTTGAGCTAATGAAAGAATTGTTTCATTATAACGGGACCGTGAATGGCCGCGAGGTCCCCCGACCCATTAAAGGAGGGATCGTATGAGAAAAAGACGCTTCGCTATTTTTGTTCTCGGATTCGTGTTCCTGACGGGCCTTGTGTTCGCCCAAGACATCCTTCAGACGGGGAACATCTCCGGAACGGTCCTTGACGCGGAAGGGAACGGCTTGCCCGGCGTCGTCATCACCATCACCGGGGCGGCTCTTCTCAGAGGAACCGCTTCCATGACAACATCCACGACGGGCGCCTTCCGGTTCAATTTTCTTTCCCCCGGAACCTACGGCATGACATTCGCCCTGCCCGGATTCAAGACCGTCAAGAAAACGGGTGTCGAAGTCTCTGTCCGAAAAACAACGTCCATGACGCTCACCATGGAAGTTACGGCCCTCGAAGAGAATGTCACGGTCGTCGGGGAATCCCCCGTCGTCGACATCAAAACCAGCACGATCCAGACCAACTTCACCCAAGCCATGCTCCAAAAACTACCCAGCGCCCGCGACCCATGGGTCATCATGTCCATGACTCCGGGCATGGTCATGGACCGCGAAAACGTGGGGGGAAGCACGGCCGGCAATCAGAGTAGCGCCTATTCCCACGGCACCCTGCGCAACCAGACCAACTATACCATCGACGGCGTGAACATGACGGACGCCGCGGCGAACGGCGCCTCAGCCATGTATTATGACTTCGACTCCTTCGAGGAAATCCAGGTCGAGACCGGCGCCCATACCGCCGACATCCAGGTCGGCGGCGTCGTCCTCAACATGATCACCAAATCGGGCGGCAACAAGTTCAGCGGGGGGATCAGCCTCTACGGCGAGAACGACAAGCTCCAGGCGAATAATATCCCGGACAAGATTAAGAACCCCCAATACGCGAATGTCGGCTCGGGCAATCCCTTGGACTATTATTACGAATGGGGTGGTGAGTTCGGCGGGCCGATCATCAAGGACAAGCTCTGGTTCTACGGCGCCTTCCGCAATACGGTCATCAACCGCTTCATCATCGGCTATACGCAGAACGGCGTTCCCCAAACGGACTATGCCTCGCTGACGCATGGCACGTTCAAGATGAGCTTCCAGCTCACGAACAACAATAAGCTCATGGGCTGGGTCAACTACGACAACAAATACCAGCCCCACCGCTCGGCGTCGATCACGCGGCCTCCGGTGACGACCGCTCTTCAGGATTCCCCCTCCTATTTTTATCATATAGAGGACACCTGGACGCTGGGATCGAACCTCATCCTGAATTTTAAGCTGGGCGTCAACAACATGTGGTATCAGACCGGCAACCAGCCTGAAGTGGACATGAACCAGCCCGCGATCAGGATCTACTATACCTCGCCCGTGACCGGCGGGTATGAGAACGCGTATTACAACTACACCTGGTACTATTCCGACCGCTACCAGTTCAACGCCTTCGCCGATTATTTCAAGGACGATTTTCTGGGCGGCAACCACGAGATCAAGGTCGGCTTCGAATACCAGAACGCGCCCTTCCACACGACCCGAAAACATCCCGGCAACATCCTTCTCTATTTCGACAATCCCGACCATACCGGCGCCTATCAGGTCTGGACGTTCCGGTCGGAGATCTGGAACCAGACCGATGAAGTGTACTCCGCGTATTTCCACGACGTCTTCAGCTTTAAAAAGCACCTTACGCTCAACCTGGGCCTGCGGCTCGACAGCACGCACATGCACATCAATGCAACGGACGTCGCCGCGTCTCCCTGGACGGATTATTATTACAGCAGAATGAACATCACGCCGATCTATCATCAGGACGCCCAGAAGAATGTGGTTTCATTCACCATGCTCTCGCCGCGGCTCGGCCTGACCTATGACCTGTTCAACGACGGCAAGAACGTTTTCAAGGCTCATTTCGCCCGCTACTCCTACCAGGTCAGCTACGGCCCGGTGGACCAGGCGATCACAACGGGGTATTGGGAAATCGATTACAACTGGAACGACGCCAACGGCGACAAGCTGCCCCAGACCAATGAATTCGGCAAGATCGTCTATACCAATATCGGGCAGGGCGTCAAGATCGACCCCGGTCTGAAATCGCCCTATACGAACGAAGTCGTGGCCGGATTCGAAAAGAAGCTCGCCCGGAATATCGGCGTCAGCCTGAACTTCATCTATCGGGACACGCAGAGATTCTGGTGGTCGGACAACCAGGCCGTGGATCCGCAACTTGACTATACGCCCGTCAACGTCCAAGACCCCGGGCCCGACGGAGTTTTGGGAAACGGAGACGATGGAGGGACGATTACGATCTACAATCTGGCCTCGTCCAAAGTGGGTGTCTCCCAGCCTTATGTCAAGGAGAGACCGGGCTACAAGACATCCTACCGGGGCGTTGAGCTCGTCCTGAGCAAGAGATACTCCGACGGTTGGCAGTTCATGGGCTCGGTGACTTTGGGCAAGACCAACGTAAAGCTGCCGATCGAAGCCGTGGACGATCCCAACAATAGGACGTTTAACGATAATGTCGTCGATTCGAACGACGCGCCCGTTATCATTAAAGCCAGCGGCAGCTATGACCTGCCCTGGGGATTCTATGTCGGTGCCTTCTTCGACTATCGCTCCGGATATCCGACCCAGCGATATTTCAACACCAGCAGCAGTCTCCTCAACCAGGGTCGGATCAGCGTCTATACAGAGAAGTTCGGCGCCAGCCGGTATCCCGACATAACCATGCTCGACCTGCGGCTGAGCAAGGTCTTCAACTTCGGCACTATAGGAAAGTTCGAATTGATGCTCGACGGCTTCAACCTCTTCAATTCGGTGACGACCCTGGGTTGGAACGCCCAGTCCAGCAGCACTTATCACTTCATCACCCAGGTCATATCCCCGAGAATCGTCCGGCTGGGCGTGAAGTGGAATTTTTAGCTCCGCACGGATAAAAACGCAAGAATCGGAAAGGGGAACCCGCGGTGGGTTCCTCTTTTTTTCTAAATCACCTTTAAAAAGTCCGTTTTTTTCGATAACATAGTTTCTGGAATCCCATGAAAAAATTCCGGACGCTGAAGAAGTCCTGTTTTCTCCTGTTTTTCGTTTGTACGATCCCTCTGATCCTCGCTTTTTCCGGAACCGGCCCGACTGGTTCTAGGCCCGGCGAAAATCTCAGCCTGCTGGTCATCACGATCGATACTTTAAGAGCCGATCACTTAGGGATTTACGGATACGCCCAGACCAAAACGCCGAACATTGACCGCTTGGCGGAGAAAGGCATTTTGTTCTGGAATGCCTATTCCCATGTTCCCCTGACCTTGCCTTCCCACTGTTCTCTTTTCTCCGGCACCCTTCCGATTTTTCATGGCGTCCGGGATAACGGCTATCGGCTCCCCTCTTCCACAGAAACATTGGCCGAGATTTTCAAGAAAAACGGATTTCAGACGGCCGCATTCGTCGGGGCCTTTCCCTTGGACTCCCGCTTCGGCCTGAACAGAGGCTTTGATGTCTACGACGACCTCTATGGCAGCAAAAATGCAATCCGAGACCTCTCCTTCGTCGAACGAAAAGCGGAAGATGTCAACAGGAATGTCCTTGAATGGCTCGCCCGCAACAGAGAAAAAAAGTTTTTTATTTGGGTTCATTATTTCGATCCCCATGCGCCCTATGAACCCCCTTCGCCGTTCAAAGAAGAATATAGAGGACGGGAATACGACGGAGAGATCGCTTATACGGACTCCGCGGTCGGCACGCTCCTGCAGAAGCTGGCTCAATGGAAATTGATGGATAAGACGCTCGTTATTCTAACGGCCGACCACGGGGAAGCCCTGGGAGAACACCAGGAAACAACACACGGGATTTTCATCTACGATTCGACCCTGAGCGTACCTTTGATTTTTTTTAATTCAAAAATCCTGAATGGCAAAAAAGTCATTTCCGATCCAATCGGCCTCATCGATATCGCACCCACCATCCTGGACTTGATTGGACTGCCCAAAAGCGGGAATATGCAGGGGACATCGTTTAAGGATCTCATTCTTGCCGGGAAACCTAGGCCCGAATCCTATGGTTATATCGAGTCTGTGGCGGCGATGATGGACCGCAATTGGGCCCCTCTTCAGGGCCTCAGGACGGCCGATTGGAAATATATCGAGGCGCCGCTTCCAGAGCTCTATGACCTCAGGAATGATCCGCACGAAACAAACAACATCATCAAGAAAAATCCCGGCCAAGCCCAGCGTCTCCAGGAGAAATTGAAAAGCCTGATTAAAAGCTATTCCTCCCCTGCTGCATCACGAGTGCTTCAGACGGAGAGGGACAAAGAGACACGGGATAAACTAATGTCTTTGGGCTATATTTCAGGGAAGGCCCCGCATAGCGATGCCAGCCGGCCCGACCCTAAAACAATGATTGCTGTGGACAATCTTTTTAATGACGCGATCATCGCTTCCGAGACCGGGAATCTGGAGACTGCGGACCGTCTTTATAAGGAGGTCATCCAAAAGCAGCCCAATTTCATCGTAGGGTACGAATATGCGGCTTATAATTATTATAAAATGGGAAAGCTGGAGGTGGCCATCAACCTTCTGAAAAAAGCGGTGGATTTGAACCTCACGACAACGTCTCTGATATCAAGGCTGGGCTTATATCTCCAGGAAGCCGGACGGCCTGAGGAATCCATCCAAATCCTGGAAAGGGCCGTCGAGCAGGACCCCAATTATACGGAAGCTTACAACTATCTGGGTGTGAGCTATTTTAAAAGTGGACAGGCCGATAAAGCCGTTGAGATGTTCAAGAAAGCCATCAAGCTGGATGCCGATTACGCCATGGCGATAAACAACCTGGGCAACTGCTATTTGACCCTTAAAGAATACGATTCGGCCATCGAAGAATACAAAAAAGCCATCGGCATAGACGCCCGCCTTGCCCCGGCCTTTAACGGCTGGGGCGCCGCCTGCTACAGGAAAGGCTTGACCGATGAAGCTCTCTCCCACTGGGAAAAGTCGCTCGAGCTTGACCCGCGGCAGCCGGACACGACCTACAATCTGGGCCGAGCACATCTGAGGCTGGGGCATAAAAACGAAGCCCTGAAATTTTTCGAGCTTTTCGTTCAGACGGCTTCTCCTCAAAAATACGCAGCGGATCTCGAAGAAGTCAAGGATGTCGTGGAAAGGCTCAAGAAAGAAATCGGAAAGAATATTATTCGATGAACAATGAAAAAAGGATTTTCTGGATAGGAGCTCTTCTCCTGGCCGCCCTGTCCGTCTTCACGGAAAGTGATCAAGGGAAGCTCAAAGCTGACCTCCCACCCGTTTATAAAAGCTGGCTGGACAAAGATGTGGTCTATATTATCTCTGCCAGGGAACGGGATGTTTTCCTCGCCCTTCAGACCGACCGGGAGCGGGATATTTTTATCGAGGCCTTTTGGAGACAAAGAAATCCGACGCCGGGAGCTCCCGAAAACGTATTCAAGAAGGAGCATTACCGAAGAATCGCCTACGCCAGTGAATATTATGGACGAGAAACGACAAGGTCGGGATGGCAGACCGACCGCGGCCGCATGTATATCCTTCTCGGCCCTCCCCGCGACACCGCCGATATTCAAGGACAGGGCACCGTGTTCCCGTCGCAAATCTGGTATTATGAGGGACAAGCCCAATACGGACTCCCCTCGAATTTCAACCTGGTTTTCTTCAAAAGAGACGGCCTCGGCGAATATGTCGTCTATAGCCCCATGCAAGACGGACCGGCCCGTCTATTGGTCAACTACCAGGGCGATCCCACCAATCCGGAAGCCGCCCTGCAAAAGCTTATGAATTATGACTCACGGCTCGGCCAAGCGTCATTGTCGCTGATCCCCAACGAATCGCCCATCTTCGGGCGGCCATCGCTGGCCTCCGAGCAGCTTCTCAACCAAATCGCCTCGGTCCCGGAAAGAATGGTCGACAAGAACTACGCGGAAGCCTTTCTCAAATTCAAAGACCGCGTCGAAGTGGAATATTCGGCCAATTATATCTCGAGCGATTCCTTGGTTCGAGTTATCCAGGACGCCTCAGGAATCTTCTTTGTCCATTATTCCATCGAGCCAAAAAGGCTGTCTTTCTTGACCCAGGAAGATGACTACAGCCTGAATTTCACGCTCAATGGAATCGTGACAGACCCCCAGGGAAGCGTGATTTTTCAATACGAGAAGAATATTACTCTGAATTTTCGCAAAGACCAGATTGAAGATATCGGGAAGACTTCGCTGGCAATCCAGGATATGATCCCGCTCATTCCCGGTAATTACAAATTTAGTCTTTTGTTGAAAAATACGGTTTCCAAAGAATTCACGTCTTTGGAGAGCATGATTTCTATTCCCCGGGATCTATCCGCACCGCGGATGGGACCGCTCCTTTTAGGATATCAGATGAAAAAGAGTGCCGCTCCGCCCGATTTTAACAAGCCATTCAAGATTGACAATCAGCAGATCTCCTGCCAGGCCGGGAACACCTTTCAGGCCAGAGAAAATCTTATCGTCTTTTTCCAGATCTATGGTCTTGGCCGGACAGGGCAGGACCAAGGGACTGTGAAATACGCCATCATTAAAGACGGCAAGGAATTTTCCACCAAGACCAAACTCATGAAAGAAATCGCCGGCAACAATTTCCTCGAAGAGCTTCCCCTCGGCAATTTTCCTCCCGGCTTATATAACGTCACAGTGTCCGCATTGTCCGGCGAAAATAAAGAAATCCTGGCCGCGTCGCAAGATTTTGAAGTCTCCCCGCGCACGGACCTGCCGCGTCCCTGGATCGTCTCCAAAGTGATGCCCGCCTCGCACGACCTCGAATATTCATTCATTCTCGGCAATCAACTGTCGAATGCGGGAAAGCTCGATGAATCGGGACGGCTCCTGGCCAATGTCTACGCTCAAAATCCGTCCCTGAAATACGGCCTCGCCTACGCCCAGCTCCTTTTCAAACAGAAAGCGTATCAAAAGGCCAAAGACATCTTGTTGCCGTTTTCGGAACAACAAGAGGCAAACGACCAGCTGATATCGACTCTCGGCGCTTCCTGTCAGGCCTTGGGAGAGTATGACCAAGCGGTTTCCTTCTATAAAAAATATCTTTCGCATGCCGGTGCCAGCCTCACTGTCCTAAACGCCATGGGAGAATGCTATTCGCGTTTAGGAAACATCCCGGAAGCCCTGAAAGTCTGGGAAAAGTCGCTGGAGATCAATCCCCGTCAGGAATCCATTAGAAAGCTTGTCGACGAGCTTAAACGCAAAAACGGCTGAAAACGTTTGGCCCGTCTCCTAATCCCTCTCTTTTTTTAGGAGGGTCGGGGGGATTATCTATGTTATTCATCAGGTTTCCTAAGGGGTCACAATTTTTCTGGTTTTGAGGTCAAATTTGGTCCCGGGCACAAGACGTGGAGGATCATGTCCGAGATGCCAATGCTCTTGCACGGCATAATATTGATCTGGGCCTGCAAAGCGTTATAGATCACGACATTTTTCTCTCCGATGACGTCAAACGTCTCATCCGGATTGACGATGATGGCCGTGTACTCATCGATTCCAATCCCCAACAATTTGGGATTCTCGGCGATCAAACTGATGAGCTCGCATTATTCGATTCTGACATACAGAAAAGAGCCCAAATCCCTGAAGGCCTCCATCCATTTTTTCGCTTGTTCGTCGCCCCTCTCCGCTTGACCTTTCTTGTTCTGCCAATGGGCTTTGCCGACGGCGAAATAAATATTCTGGGCTTTCCAGAGATCTAATTCCAGGTTCAAATCGGCCATTCGACGCAGCCGGCGAGCCATTTTCTCCATCAGGGACAGATTGTCCTGCCGGGTACGGAAGGTTTCCATCTGAGATGTCAACCATTGGCTGGCCGCGTACCGCAACCCGTCTTTATCGACCTTGAACGAGAACCTTTTCACGCGAGCAATCAATTCTTGAAGGTCCTCGTCATCCCCATCGCTATTTTTTAAATTCTTTTTTAAGTCTGCATTGGCGACATATTCCGCAGCCAGATGGAACGCGGCTGGGACCGGATAGCCGGATGCGTTGAGACGATCCATCACGGCGGAATTGTGGTCATAGATCTCTCGATAGGATCCTTCGATGGTCCCAATGGTTTCAGCCAGGATTTCCTGGAGGATTCTGCGTTGTTCGTCTTTGAAGAGGTGCCAGAGCGAATAGGTGTCACGTCCAAAATATTTCATCATCAATTGGAGGACTCCGGTGATATCCCCTTTCTGGAAGGCCTCTATGGCCTCTATTTGCATGCGGGCAAATTCATGCACATCGGAGAAAATCCGGACTCCGCCGCTGATATTGAGATCCCCCAGGTCCAGAACAGCATAGCTGATAGACCGCTCTTCCCAAGTGAGATCGGGAACAATCTTCACCCGGCCCAGGGCAAGCTTGAATCGGCCGATCTCCTTTTTAGCAAAGGCTTCGTTTTCAACGGTGTAGCCGTAGAGCCGTGTTTTGTCAGGGTGTCGGGCGAAAATGGAAGAGATTCCATAATGAGCGGCCACCCGAAGCAAATCAACCCGGGCCGGCTTGACAAACAAATCATAGACGCTTCTTCCGTTGTCATAGACATGGCTGGGCGCCTCAGTCAATTTTTTTAGAAATTCTTCCTCCAAGGAAATTCCAAATACCTCTTCCGCATATTGAATCGCCTTCGAGGCATACTGCAAAACCTGAGTCGTTTCGATATCGGATATTTCGCTGAAAAACCAGCCGCAGCTTGTATACATGAGCAGACCATTGCGCTGGATATCCAACAGCTTGAGTACCCTCACTTTTTCTTCAGGCGAGAGTTCACGCCTGGCGTGCCGATTCAGGAAGTTTTTGACATTTTCCAACGACCTATCGAGGATGACTTGGATATATTCATTCCTGGCCAGCCACGGATCGTTCAAATATTTGGCGGCTTCCTGTTCATACAGGGGAAGGAGCCGATCACGCAGCCCATCGCACGCCTCGCGCAGCGGCTTCCGCCAGGCTTGTGTCCAGCCCAGTTGCGATCGGGTTGCGCAGCCGCAGTGCTCGCGCCAGCGTTCCACTCCATGGATGCAGCTCCAGGAAGAATTTTCGACAATCTCGACCTGGTTTTGCGGGGGATGTTTGGCCAGGTATTCGCCGTAGTTGGTAAGCTTGGCCGCGCCTGTGGATTCGATATAATGCAGGCAATAGGACAACGCCATCTCGCCATATTTATGATGGTGCCCGTAGGATTCGCCGTCGGTCGCCACATGGACAAGCTGAGGATCCTCGACACCCCCGGAAAATCCTCCGAGCAGTCTTTGGGCAAAGGCTTCCCCGTTATTTAACAGCCCGCCAAAAGCGATATCGTGTGAAATCGGTCCATCGTAAAAAAATACAGTGATGGATCGTCCCGAAGGGAGAAGACAAAGGTATGGCTTCGTGGGATCCACCGCGCCGGCTGCCTCGGTCCAACGGGCTTCTTTGGCCAGGGGCCTGGTACTTTTTGCCTGAGAAGGAGCCAGAATCGTGAACCGGATATTTTGTTCGGCCAGGACTTCGAGCGTTTCACTGTCGACGGCCGTTTCGGGGAGCCACATTCCCTCCGGCTCTCTGCCAAACCGCCGGATAAAATCTCTCTTGCCCCAATACACCTGAGTCTCTTTATCCCTCCGGTTGGCAAGCGGCATGATCATATGATTATAAACCTGAGCCAGCGCCGAACCATGTCCGGAATAATTTTGCCGGCTGAGCCGATCAGCATCAATGATCGCTTGATAGACGCCGGGCTGATGTCTTTCCATCCAGGACAGCAGCGTCGGGCCGGCATCAAAACTGATCTTGGAATAATTGTTCATGATATCGATAATCTTGATCTGCGCGTCCACAATCCGCGAAGCCGTGTTCGGAGCATAGCATTCGGCCGTGATCCGTTCGTTCCAATCATGGTAAGGATAAGCGCTGTCTTGAAGTTCGACGTCCTCCAGCCAGGCATTCTCCCTGGGAGGTTGATAGAAGTGTCCGTGAATACAGATAGATCGCTCCATGGAGTTTTATCCTTGGCGAGTCCCCGGGCTTTTAAAGAATAACGCACCCAGCGGGGGCAGGGTCAGCGCCAAAGAATGATGTCTTCCTTGGGCCGCCACGGAGGCCGCCTCGGCGCCCCCGAGATTTCCTTGACCGCTCCCGCCGTAAATGCGGGAATCGCTATTCAACGCTTCAGCCCAAAATCCGCCTCTCGGCACGCCGACCCGATAGCTTTGGCGAAGCACGGGCGTGAGGTTGCAGACAACGAGCATCATGTCACCCGTGGCGCTCTCCTTCCGGACAAAGCTGATAACGCTGTTTTCCCAATCGTGAAAATCGATCCATTCGAATCCATCGCTGTCAAAATCTTTTTTAAAAAGGGCCGGCTCCTGGCCATACAAGTGGTTGAGATCCTTCAGCCATTTTTGCAAACCGCTCTGGAATGGATATTGAAGAGCGTGCCATTCCAGGCTTGCCTCATGATTCCATTCCGTCCACTGCCCAAATTCGTTCCCCATGAACAGGAGTTTTTTGCCGGGGTGACCATACATGTAGCCGAATAATAATCGCAGGTTGGCGTAGCGCTGCCATTCGTCTCCGGGCATTTTGCCGACGAGAGCCCCTTTCCCATGGACGACTTCATCGTGGGACAGGGACAGGACAAAATTCTCAAAGAAAGCATACCAAATGCTGAAGGTGAGTTCGTTATGATGAAACTTCCGAAAAATGGGGTCCTGAGAAAAATAGCCCAAGGTATCATTCATCCAGCCCATATTCCATTTCATGCCAAAACCGAGCCCGCCGACATAAAGGGGCCGCGAGACCATCGGCCAAGACGTCGATTCCTCGGCGATCGTCTGGACATCGGGAAATTCTTTATAAACCAACTCATTGAGCTTTTTTAAGAAGGAAATGGCATCGAGGTCTTCCCTGCCGCCAAAGGCATTGGGGATCCATTCTCCTTCCTTTCGCGAATAGTCGAGATAGAGCATCGAAGCCACCGCATCGACTCTCAACCCATCCGCGTGATACTTTTCCAGCCAGAACATCGCGCTGCTGAATAAAAATGTCCTGACCTCGTTCCGGCCATAGTTGAAGATATAGCTGTTCCAATCTTGATGATAGCCGCGCTTGGGATCCTGGTGCTCAAACAAATACGTGCCGTCAAAATAGCTCAGCCCATATTCATCACTGGGAAAATGGCTGGGAACCCAGTCCAGGATGACTCCAATTCCATTCTGATGAAGGGTATCGATAAGATACATAAAATCCTGAGGGGTTCCATACCGGCTGGTGGGCGCAAAATATCCGAGCGTTTGATAACCCCAGGACCCGTAAAAGGGGTGCTCCATCAGGGGAAGAAATTCGACATGGGTAAAACCCATGTCCTTCACGTATTGGGCGAGCTGCGGGGCAATCTCGCGATAGGTCAGAGGCCGGTTTGCTTCTTCCGGAACTCTTCGCCAAGAGCCAAGATGGACCTCGTAGATGGAGAATGGAGCATGAATAGAATTATTCCGGTGACGACCCTTCATCCATTCTTGATCGCCCCATTCATATTCCAAATCCCAGACAATGGAGGCGGTGTTGGGCGGGATCTGCCATAAAAATCCATAGGGATCCCCTTTATCGACTTTATAACGATTATGATTGGAGACAATATGATATTTATACATGACACCGGGAGTGAGTTGCGGAATAAACGTTTCCCAGATGCCGGATCCATCCCATCTGACATTCATCGGATGAGCCTTCCGATTCCATGCGTTGAAATCACCGATGACGGACACGCTCTTGGCATTGGGGGCCCAGACGGCAAAATACGTTCCTGCCACATTGTCCATAATGACCGGATGGGCGCCCAATTTTTCATAGATCTTGGCGTGATTCCCCTGCTTAAATAAAAATATATCCATTTCCGTTAAACGGATTTCATCATATTTTTTGAATCTATAAATGACGTTGCTCACCGCCCTGTCATGTTTAGTGGGGATTTTCCGCCTGCCGACAGGCTTTTCCGCATGCGTTATATGATTCTGTCGACCGGGCAAATTCCTGGACAGGGGAACCCGGGATTTTTCCATTCTGATTTTAGGCACTTCGGTGCTTTCTTTGGGCCGGAGGAAATTCACTTCGTCGGTTGAGTTTTCTCTGAATCGGTCAGCGAAATCCAAATTTTGGCCGCTTCTTTCCGGTATGCGATTTTATCTTCTCGGGCGAGCCAACCGACCGCTTGATAAACGATCATCGATTTCTCGTTCAACAATTTGGGCAGCTGAGAAATATTGAGCTCTCCTTTGGCATGGAGGATCTTCCAGATTTTTCCGGCCGTTTCTCCGATATGGTGTTTCATGGTTGCCTTCTTCTTATTTTGATTTATGAGGAGTTGACTAAATTATATCCCAGGGCATGATTATTTTCAATCAAAATGCTGGGCAAAAAGGGAGCGCGCCCGGAGGGATTTGAACCCCCGACCTTTGGATTCGAAGTCCACCGCTCTATCCGCTGAGCTACGGGCGCCCAGAGAACCACCCTGATAGATGATTCCCCTTACAATATAAAGAGGCAGAAGATTAGGCTATCCTGCTCTGCAGAACAGACCCGGCAGGCCGAAATCCGACGACTTAAAAGCAGTAATAGAGGCCGAGCGCTCCCCCGATCAGGAAAGACGTTCCCTTCTCCGTCAGAACGACCTTATCGTAGTTGGTGAAAGTAGTCCAACCGCCGCCTGCTGAGCTGCTGAAGGTCGTTGCCAGGTTTTTATCGAACGAAAGCATCGCCAGGTTTCCTCTCGCCTCAGCCTTGACTCCGAAATTGTCCCCGAGCGGGATTTTTAGTCCGACACCCGCTCCAAAGAAGAATGCGCTCTTGGAGGTATAGGTCACATCCAAAGCGTAGGTGGCCGAAGACGAAGCAGACACACTTTGTGTTAAAGAGAAAGAGATTGCGGGAAAATCTGAAAAGGTCATCATCCCGCCTCCCAGTGAAAAGTACGGAGTGATAGCACTCTGGGTGGGAAAGGAGATGTTGAAATTCAGCCCGAACATATTTGTCTTGCCCGCAGCCTGAACCGAGTTATCCATAAAGTTCGGATTGCGGCCGGGGATATTTTGAAACGAAGCGAGGGTTTCCGTCTTGGTTTTGGCAAAAGCGTCCCATGAAGTATCGTCGATTTTATACGCCGAAAATCCATATTGATAGAAAAGCTCAATCTGGAACATCGGGGTCACATTAAACCCCAGCCGAACGCCCGCTAGGAAGCTAGGTTCCTTGGCGAGGTTCGACGCACCAAGCGGGGTGTCCAATTTTTCCGGGGCCGGAGTCATCCAAGAAAATCGCGGATGTCCTGCCCCGAACCAAGGAGACCAATACCCTGTCAAAAGATCGGAAGCGATGCTCTCAGCAGTCAGGACTCCGGCGCCGGCCGTATAGCCTCCCAGAATGGAAATCTCAATCTTTTTCTGTCCGCTGTCCTGGGCGATGAGCAAAGAGAAGTTCAAAAATCCCAATAGAAGGAAACAAGCCAGCACAACTTTTTTTAGTCTCATAAAACCTCCTTGCACCGATAAAAATCTTTCAAGTCAACTCAATCTATATAAAACGCCTGCCATTAAAGTCCAACACCTTCCCCTCCTCTTGATATTTATATCGCAAATAGAAATTCTTGTCAAATAAGAAATTTTGGCCGCCGTTTCTTTGTTTTATTCTGCCCAATTCAGCGGTATTTATTTAGCAGGCCTGAAGGGACGGTATAGTCTATCGCGGAACGGCTGCTCCCTCAGCAAAACCGCCTGGAGGAATCGGAAGCTGTCGGCAAGATATCCTTCATAACCGCTGGGCTTTCCGTCCCATGTTGTCCAGTCGATTCCCTGCATCCCGGCATCCCTCACGCCGTTCTGGAATTCCCCGCGCATTTGCCGCGCCAGCATCGCCCGCAAAATCCTATCCGCCCGCTCATTCTCGCCCAGAACATAATGAGCGGCCAGGAAGTGGAGGACATGGCCGGCGGTGATTCCTCCGTTCATATATTGCCCGAATGTATCCATACCGTCTTCGAGCTCGGGGATGCCGATGGCATCCGGCAGCAGATAATCACTCCGCAGCACCGGCACGAGCATGGGCGGGATGCCGAGTTCGAAGCGCTTGAAACCGACGGCGTCTATTTTTGCCCAAAGGCGGTCCAAGATTTGACGCCCCAGCGCCGGTTCGACCAAGCCGTATTCAATGGCCAGCCCATTGAGCGTCGGCGACGCATAATCATGAAGCTCGCCGTCTTGACTTTTCCACCAGGCCAGCCATCCGGTAGTCGGATTGAAAAGCGCTTTCGCATAAGCCGACTTCAGCCGGTCGGAAAGCTGATTAAAATATTCACGCTTAACTTTGCGGCCTAGCTTTGCCTCAAGGTCGGCCAGGCACCTCCAGGCTCTATAGATAAGGGCATTCGTGTAGCCGTCTTTGTGGCCGCAGTTCAAAGCATCCCACCAGGCACAGGAGCGGGCAGGCTGTAGAAGAGTGCCGCGATTTCCGCTCTGAGTCGCCTCGACCATGCCGTCTTGGTCCACATCGCGTTTGGCTAAAAATTCGGCCACAAATTCCAGCCGCTCGATGCGTTTGGCAAGCCAAGCCAGGTCCCTGGTCGCCTCCACATAATCCCAGGCTGCGATGAGCGGCGAGGCGTTGGCATCGAGGAAATTTCCATAATCCCAATAGCCCGTGATTTCGCCCGTCTCTTTGCCCTGCTCGTCATGCCTCATCCGCTTGCCCATCCAATAATCAATGGTTTTGGAAACAAGTGGAGCCAAAGAAACGCCATCGGCGATCTCCGGCATCCACAGCGCCTGGTCCGCATAAAACCAAATGGAGACGCTGGCCGGGTCGCTGATGACATTGTTGCCGAGAATCCCGGGAGGCGCGCTGAAAGGCTTATTCTGTTCGCCCCATCGGGAGCAGGGTTGCAGCGCATTAAGCCAGCCGCGACGGGAAGACTTCCAAAGCTCCTTATTTTTCAAGCCCTTGGGCGGCGGCAGAAGAAGCGGTTGAAAGGAAAGGCGGATGGATTCGCCTTCGAAAATTCGGGGAAGCTCAAGAATGAGATTGACGAATTTCTTCTCCCGGCTCCCCTCCAGCCTGCCTCGGACTTCGCGGTTCTTAGCCTCGCGCACGATCAGGGGACCAAAGTCGGGCGCGTTGATGACCCCGGGCAGCGCGAAGGTGCCGTCCTCCCGCCAATCGCTCGGAAGAATTGTCGTGGAGGCAACACGAGGGTCAAAGGGGAAAATAAGTTCCGCTGCTTCGAAGCCTGTTCCCGATCCCTTCAGCGTGACATTCAGATCTTTCCCCGAGGACCGGATCTCATAATCCATGATCGCTCCGCCCGCCACCAGCCAATAGCGCGAGGTTTTGCTCAGAAAAACCCGAGTCTCGACTTCATCCCCATCCAGCCAACGTCCATCCACCTTCAGTCGCAAATTCACCGAGGACCCCGGCCGCAACAAATTTATTTTCACGCGTTCGCCGCCTTCGGTATCCCAACTGAGATAGGTGATGCCGGGACGGCCGGGATCGCCGGCCCAGCGCAGGACCGGCCGATCTCCAGCCAGCGCACTTGCCTCCATGAACATGAGCGCCCCAAGCAAAATCGAGGCGATCCGTTGAATTGAACGATCAAATTTTGTCATTGTCATTCCCCTCGAAAGAGAAATGTAAAGGAAGTCGGCCGGAATTTCAATATGAAACCTCATTGACAATTTATCCTTAAAAGAATATTTTTTCCTTATCCATGACAGGGAGAGAAAAATGAAAGTTCGATTTGCTTTTTCCGTTATCCTTTCTCTGCTCATTATCGCCCTCTGCGCCTGCGCTCCCCAAGTGACCGTGACTTCGACCGGAGGCCCGACCATCGAAGAAGCTCAGGCTGTATCCTCTTTCGATAAAATGAGGATCGCCGTGGCCAAGTTTGAGAACAAAACGGGCTATATGGTCACCGAGGGAATGACCGACATGGTTGTCTCCGCGCTCTTCAATACAAACAAGTTTATCGTCCTGGAGCGGGAGAACCTGGACATCGTCCTCCAGGAGCAGAAGCTCTCCAACATCGGGGTGATCGACGAGAAAACGTCCATCCCCGCGGGTCTGCTGGAGGGGGCGGAATTCCTGGTCTTGGGAGCCCTCACAGAATTCGAGCCCGATTACAAAGGCGTTAAAACTCCGCTGGGAGGAGCGAAAACCTCTCACCTGGCCCTGGACCTGCGCATCGTTGATTCGAAGACGGCCCGTATCGTCTCCTCCGTCACGGTCAAGGGGGACGCCACCGATGCCACGATCAGTACCGGAGTGCTTAAGTACATCGGCGCCGGTCCCCTCGCGTCCGGTCTCAGCCTGTGGTCCAAGACCCCGATGGACGGCGCCATCCGCTTGTGTCTCGATAAAGCCGTCGATTATATCGTGACCCACAGTCTGAAAAAGGGAGTCAAAAAATGAAGGTCAAGCGATTCTCATTGATCATTTTCCTTCCAGCCATGATGATAACGGGCTGCACCACGGCCACCATGTCTTCCGGGGGCCCCCGCATGGAGGATGTCCTTAATCAGCCCTATAACGGACCCAAGGCCAGGATCGCGGTCGCCCGTTTTGAGAACAAGGTCGAGGGCAACATGATGATGTCTTTTCAGCGGGAGATGGCTCGCATTATGCTCCAAGCCCAAGCGGCCATGGCCGAAGCCCTGAAAAATATGAACAAGCAGCAAGGCGGCGCGGGCGCAAACACGGCCTGGGTCAGTGCCTGGACGTCCTTCAGCGACCCGATTAGCACAGGAGTCAAGGAAATGCTCGTCGGCGAGCTCGTCTCCTGCAACAGGTTTCTGGTCTATGAGCGGGAGAATATCGCCGACATCCTAGCCGAACAGCAGCTGGCGAACTCCAACCTGGTCAACCCGAAGACCAATATTCAGCAGGGAAAGCTCGAGGGCGTCGAACTTTACATCTACGGCGCCCTGACGGAGTTCGAAGCCGAGCAGCAGGGAGGCGAGATCGGCATTCCCATACCGGCTTTTGGAACCACGTTTGACGCCAATCTCGCCTATAAAAGCGCCCAGGTCGGGATGGACCTCCGCGTCGTGGATACGCGCACCGGCCGGATCGTGGCCACGACCACCGTGAAGGGCAACGCCACCGATGTCCGGCTCGGCGGCCAGGAACGGACTTTGAGCGGAAACCTGCCGAAAGTCCTCCAAGGCTATAAGAACACCCCGATCGAAGCGGCCATCCGCAAAATGCTGCGGGCGGCCGTAGGCTATGTCATCACCAAGACGCCGGCCGATTACTATCATTATGAGAAATGACATGAAGAGAATTCTATGCCTGTTTTTGCTTCTTCTATGGATCCCCCTCATGGCTTCGGCAGCGATGCCGACCAAGACCGACGTCGTCCGCGTCGTCAATCAACATTTCACCGCGGTTGACAAAGAAATTTCAGCCGCGCAAAAGAGGAACATCTTCAGCTTCGTCAACACCTTTCCCGCAGCGGATTCGGGCTGTCCGGGATTCCTGTTCAAAAAAACGCAGACCCATGTCCTGACCACCAGCAAGGCCGGGGCCTTTTTCCAGACGGGATTCGAAGCCGTCATCAAGGGCAAGTTCAAAGAAGCGGAATGGTGTTACCTGCAGGCCCTCAGAATCAACTCCGACTGTCCCGTTTGCCTGTCCAACGCGGCGTTTACCTTCAATATATTCGGCGAATACGAAGACGCCCTTGTCCTGCTCAACTATGCCATCGGCCGCGACCCGACGTTTGCCTCTGCCTGGATCAATATCGGCTATGCCAGCAAGAACCTAAAAAAAATCGAGGCCGCTAAAAAAGCCTATCAAATGGCCGTCGGCTTGAACCCGGAGATCGAGGATTATAAGCAACTGCTCAGAGACGTCTACGAATCCGAGCCTGAGAAAAAAAATACAGAGCAGGAAAAGACGGAGACGGCCCTGAATATGCTCAACAACATCCTGAAGATGGCTAAAGATTCCGCTCAGAAGACGGAAAAGAGCGGCCAGGCCGGAGGAAAAACAGAAGCTGCCCCCAAGCCCGCTCAGGAAGCAGGCCAGCCCGGAGAAAACACAAAACAAGCGGCGGCAAAAATGGGCTCCGGTTACGATTCGGATATGAAAATCATGCGGCAATTCGTCCCGGGATTGTCCCAGGCCGCAGCGGCGTTTATGAGGGAAGCCGAATGGCATGGCCAAAAGGCCAAGCAAGAAAGCGGGACGCTCAAAGCAGAGCATGAGTACGCCGAGACAGGTTATTCGCTCTTGGCCTTTCTCTGCAAAGGTTACATCGCCGATATGACAGGATCCTGGGACGAAGCGGGATACAATGTCTCGAGCGCTTTTGCTAAAAGCCCAAAGCGGCCCAAAGATTACAACCCGACCGAAGGGCTGGGCGGCCCGGGCACGAAATTTCCCCCGATTTCCGTGGGCATCGACGCCGTCAGCTTTACCATCAACCCCAAGAATCAAGAAATCGAGATGGAGATCGGCGAAGGGCTCATTTTCGGAGTCAGCATGAGCGAGCACGGCTGGGGTGTGAAGGTCGGAGTCGGAGTCATGGCCGAAGCGACGCTCTTCGGCGGCGAAGCCGCCTATTTTTGGAAATACGACAGCATCAAGGGCTTTCTCGAAGAGGGCAAAGTGACCGGCACCTTTGCCGGGGTCAAGGTCGCGCTGCCCGTCTATGAACAACACTTGTGGGGCTTCGAAAACATGCCGGGCCAGGGAGGCCACTAACTCGCATGCCAAAAACGCGGGCTCATTTTTTCTTTGCGGCCTGGCTTTTTCTCGGCCCACTGCTCGCTTCGGCGGCCATGCCCACCAAGTCCGATGTTGACCGGGTCGTCGATAAGCATTTCAACCTGGTGGACAAAGAAGTCACCGCCGCCCAAAAGAGCAAGATCCTGAACTATGTCAGCGGCTATCCATCCGCGAATTCGAGCTGTCCCGGGTACGAAATGAAGCAGGGTCTTTCCCATGTGGAAACGCTGAACAAGGCGGGCGCTTTTTTTCAGGCAGGGTTCGAGGCTGTCTTCAAAGGCAACATAAAAGCGGCGGAATGGTGCTTCCTTAAGGCCCTTAAACTGAACACGGAATGCCCAGTCGTCCTGTCCAATGCGGCATTCACCTTGAACTATTTTGGCCATTTTGCCGATTCACTCATCCTCCTCAATTACGCCATCAGCCGCGATGCGCTTTTTGCCTCGGCCTGGGTCAATATTGCCTACGCCAGCGGCCAAACGAAAAATTACGCGGCGGCCAAGAAAGCCCTTCAAATCGCCATCGGCCTCAACCCGGAGATCGAAGACTACAAAAAGGCCCTCTCGGCGATTTATAGTGTCTCGGGAGAAAGGAAAAAAGTGGATGCCGCCAAGCTCGACGCGGCGCTCCAGGCTTTGAACAAGGATAAAGAATCCTCCGCTGAGGGCGCGAAGCCCGGCAAGGGAGCTTCGGCAAAGCAGCCGCGCGACCAAGCCGGAGACAGCTTGGAAACCCTGGTCTCCAAGATGGGCTCGAGCTATAGCTCCGACATGGCCGTTCTCGGCCAATTCATCCCGATCCTGAGCAAGGCCGGCGCCGAATATTTGCGCGAATCAGATTGGCACGGACAAAAGGCTAAGGAATCGAGCGGAACCTCAAAGAATGTCCATCTTGTCGGCGAGCAGGCCGACAAGCTCTTGTCCACGCTTTTCACGGGCTATATCTCGGAAATCACCGGATCCTGGCAGCAAGCGGAAGACGTCGTATCGACGGCCTATCACAAAGATACCAAGCCCCGTCCGGCGGACTACAACCCGGCGAAGGGCTTGGCGCCCGAATTCAAGCTTCCGCCGATCTCCGTCGGGTTTGACGGCCTGAGTTTCAAGTTCAATCCCGGCCAAGAGGAAATCGAAATGGAGATCGGCGAGGGCGTCATTTTCGGGTTCAGCTCGAACCCCAAGGGCTGGGGCGTGAAAATCGGCCTAGGAGTCCAAGCCCACGGGGCGGTGATCGGAGGCGAGGCCGCGTATTTCATCAAATATGACAGCGTCCAGGGTTGGATGACGGAGGGCAAGGTCGCCGGCGAATGCGCCGGGGTCCGCTGGGAGATGCCGGTCCACGAGCAAAATTTTTCTTTCGAACCCGTGATCAAGTCAGGAAAGGAATTCTTGGGGATTTCGGAGCCTGCCGGCAAGAAAAAATAGGAAGGAGCTAGCGCGAGATGAAAGAACCCCTTGATTTATTCATACCGGGGCGAGTCTGTCTCTTCGGAGAGCATTCCGATTGGGCCGGTGAATATCGGCGGCAGAACGCAGACATCGAAAAAGGCCACACCATTTTGACGGGCACGAACCAGGGGATCTTTGCCCGCGTCAAAAAGCATCCCGATGCTCTGGTCATCCGCTCCACGATGCCCGATGGCCGCATCCTCGGTCCGCACACGATTCCCATGGACCGCAACGCCCTGATCGAGGAAGCGGAAAACGGAGGATTTTTCAGCTACAGCGCCGGCGTCGCCTATCAGATCCTCACCCATTATCACGTCCGCGGGCTGGAGATCGACAACTACGCCACGACCCTCCCTATCAAGAAAGGCCTGTCCTCATCGGCGGCCATCTGCGTCCTGGTGGCCAGGGCTTTCAACAAGCTCTACGACCTGAAAATGACTGTGCGCGGCGAAATGGAAGCCGCCTACCAGGGAGAAATCCGGACGCCTTCGCGGTGCGGCCGCATGGACCAGGGATGCGCCTTCGGCAGCCGACCCGTCCTCATCACTTATGACCGGGAGCTCCTCAACATCAGGGAGCTTCGTGTCAAAAAAGACATCCATTTCGTCATCGCCGATTTAAAAGGCGAAAAGGACACCATGGAAATTCTGCGCAGCCTCAACCGCTGTTACCCTTATGGCGAAACGGAAATCGAAAAAGGCGTACAGCACTATCTCGGCCCCGTTAACAAAGAAATCGCCATGGACGCGATCGAGGCCCTGAGCAACGGAGACGCCGAGGGCGTGGGGGCTCTAATGACCAAAGCCCAGCGGCTGTTCGATAAATACATGATCCCGGCCTGCCCTTCGCAGCTCACAGCTCCCCTGCTGCACAAGACGCTCACGTACCCCGGCCTTCAGCCGCTTATCTATGGCGGGAAGGGCGTCGGTTCCCAGGGCGATGGCTGCGTGCAGTTCGTTGTCAAGGACGAGGACGCCCAAAAGAAAGCGATGGACATCCTGGAAAAAGAGCTTGGCTGCGAAACCTTCACCCTGGACATCATGGCGGCCCGGGGCGTTCGAAAAGCCGTCATTCCCGCCGCCGGCTTTGGAACGCGTCTCTTCCCCGCGACTAAGGTCATCAAGAAAGAGCTGTTCCCGGTGGTCGATGAGAATGGAATCGCCAAGCCCGTGATCCTGGCCATCGTCGAGGAAGCGCTCAAGGCCGGCATCGAAAACGTCTGTCTCATCGTCCAGAAGGGCGACGAAGGCTTGTTCGAGGAGCTGTTCAACAGCCAAGTCACGGTCGAGCACTATAACAAGCTGCCCCAGCGGTTCAAGGAATATCACGACGAGCTGCTCGAAATCGGCAAGCGCGTCAGCATCATCACCCAGGACAGGCAGGAAGGCTTCGGCCATGCCGTCTGGTGCGCCAAGGACTGGGTCGGCGACGAGCCCTTCTTCCTGATGCTCGGCGACCATTTGTACAAATCCTCGGAGAGCGGCGTCCCCTGCGCCCGCCAGCTGATGGACATGTACGAAAAATACCAGACGAATATCGTGGCCGCCCAGATCACGCCCGAATCTCTCATCGGCAATTTCGGGACGCTGGCCGCGACGTGGCGGGACAAAGAAGACTGGATCCTGGGGGTGACCGAGTTCTGCGAAAAGCCCACCCCGGATTATGCCAGGAATAATCTAAGGGTGGAGGATTTGCCGGAAGACCAGTACCTTTGCATTTTCGGACAGTATATTCTCAAGCCCGAAATCTTCAGGATCCTGGAGGATAACATCGAAAATAACGTGAGGGAGAGGGGCGAATTCCAGCTGACATCGGCCCTGGAGACGCTGCGGCAGGCCGACGAATTCCTGGCTTATATCACGCGCGGGAGGCGGTTCGATACCGGGATCCCAAGCGCCTACCTCGAAACGATCACCAAATTCGGGATATGACAATCTTTTATTATTGAGGTAAATCCATGAAAAGAAAATTACGTTTGGCCCTCATTCTTATCGTCGTCTCCATTTTTCTTCCCGCCTGTCTCCCTCCGATGCGCCTGGCGCAGCCGCCGAAGGAAGCTGTCGAGATCAGCATTATCCCTAAACCCGCGCAGATCGAACAGCTGACGGGCAATTTTGCCATCGCTCCCGCAACGCATATCTTGATCCCGGCAAACGACAGGGGCGCCGAACTGGCTGCCCAGTATCTTGCGGACCGACTGAAAAAAGCGACGGGATTCGACCTCCCCATTCAAGATATCAAAGAGCCTGTTCCTTTTCAGGCCATCGTGTTTAGAGGGATTTACAATCCCGGGCAAAGCCCCGAGGATTATCAGCTGTCGGTCGATACCGACCGTCTGACCATCGAAGCCACCCAAGCCCGAGGCTTTTTTTACGGGGTTCAAACGCTTCTCCAATTGCTGCCGCCTCAAATCTACGCGGGCCGGAAGCTCCCTTCGATCACAATTCTCGTCCCCTGCCTCAAAATTACCGATGCGCCGCGCTTCGCCTGGCGCGGGATGATGCTGGATGTATCGCGCCACTTTTTCCCGAAAGAATTCGTCAAGGACTACATCGAATATCTGGCCATGCATAAAATGAACACCTTCCATTGGCACCTGACCGACGACCAGGGCTGGCGGATCGAGATCAAGAAATATCCCAAGCTGACCGAAATCGGCGCCTGGCGGGTCAACCGCGAGGATAAGGACTGGAATAATCGCGAGCCGCAGAAGGAAGGGGAAGCGGCCACCTATGGCGGATTCTATACACAGGATGATATCCGGGAAATCGTGGAGTATGCCAGAAGCCGGTTCATCACGATCATCCCGGAAATCGAAATGCCGGGCCACTGCTCGGCCGCTCTCGCCTCCTACCCCCAGTATTCCTGCAGCGGCGGGCCGTTCACCGTCCCGCCCGGCGGAGTCTGGCCGATCAAAGACGTTTTTTGCCCCGGCAATGAAGAGACATTTGAATTCCTGCAAAACGTTTTAGCCGAAGTGATCTCGCTCTTCCCGGGCGAATACATTCATATCGGCGGCGACGAGGTGGATAAATCGACCTGGAAACAATGCCCGAAATGCCAGGCGCGGATCGCCGCGGAAGGTCTCAAGGACGAAAACGAGCTACAAAGCTATTTTATCCGCCGCATCGAAAAATTCTTAAACGCCAGCGGCAAAAGGCTCATCGGCTGGGATGAAATTTTGGAAGGCGGGCTGGCGCCGAATGCGACGGTCATGTCGTGGAGAGGGATGGAAGGGGGGATCGCCGCGGCGAAGTCGGGACATGATTGCGTCATGTCGCCGACATCCAACTGCTATTTTGATTATTATCAGGGAGACCCGGGCCTGGAACCGCCGGCCGGCGGAGGCTATCTGCCGCTCGGCAAAGTCTATGCCTTCGAGCCGGTGCCCGGGGGATTGGCGGTGGAAGAGGCCAAGCATATTTTGGGTGCGCAGGCGAATTTGTGGGCGGAATATGTGCCGACTCCCTCGCATGCCCAATACATGACGATCCCGCGGATCGCCGCTATCGCCGAGGTGGGGTGGTCGGCCAAAGAGCGCCGCAACTGGGAGGATTTTCTGGGCCGGATGAGGAAACAGTTCGACCGTTATGAGGAGGCCAAGATCAATTTTGCCCACAGCGTGTATACCGTCCGCCTGACGCCGTTCTTTGATGCGGCCAAGCAGGAGGTACGGGTCAAGCTTCAGACTGAGATGCTGAAGCCGGAAATCCACTACACCTTGGACGGGCGCGCCCCGACGGCCGACTCGGAGCTGTACGGCCAACCCATCCGATTCAAAAAATCCAACGTTTTCAAAGCCGCCACTTTTTCCAACGGCCGCCAAATGGGGCCGGTCACAGAGATCGCCTTCTTAGCCCACAAGGGATTGGGAAAACCGATCAGCTTCCTCTTCCCCTATCAGGAACGGTATAACGGCGGCTGGAAACTAGCCCTCCTCGACGGACTACGGGGATCGAAAAATCATACCGACGGCCGCTGGCAGGGCTTTGAGGGCGACGATTTGGTGGCTGAGATCGACCTGGGCAAGAAGCAGAAAATCAGCCAGGTCAAGCTCGGCTGCCTGCAAAACAGCGGTTCGTGGATTTTTCTGCCGACCGAAATAGAATTGGCCGTGTCCAACGACGGCAAAAATTATCAAGTCGTAGACAGCCAAAAAAACGATGTGTCCCCGAATCTGACCGATGTCATGATCAAGAATTTTTCGGCGAAGTTTGTAGAAACCAAAGCCCGTTACCTCCGGGTCCACGCCAAAAATATCGGCGTCTGCCCGCCGGGCCATCCCGGGGCTGGCAAGAAAGCCTGGCTCTTCGCCGACGAGATTATTATCGACTGAAGGTGGCCGATCCCATAAAAAGGAGTCTCGGTTGAACCTGACCGTTCTTGACTGGGGCATCGTCATCGCTGTCTTCGCCTTCATCATCTCCATCGTCATCGCCTCCAAGAAGCTCATGCGGAGTGTCTCCGACTTCCTCGCCGCCGGCCGGACCGGCGGACGCTACCTCATCAGCCTCTCGCAAGGAACGGCCGCCCTGGGGGCCATCACCATCGTCGGCATGCTGGAGATGAACTACATCGCGGGGTTCTGTCTGCGCTGGTGGGAGATGATCATGGCCGTCGTCCTGGTGGCCATCAGCGTGACGGGCTGGGTCCTCTACCGCTTCCGGCAGACGCGCGCCCTGACCATGGCCCAATTCTTCGAAATCCGCTACAGCCGCAATTTCCGGATCTTTGCCGGGCTGCTCGCGTTTCTCTCCGGCATCATCAACTTCGGCATTTTCCCCGCCGTGAGCGCCCGCTTTTTCATTTATTTCTGCGGCTTGCCGCACACGATCGACATTTTCGGCGTTCACGTTTCGACATTCGCTCTGATCATGATCGTCATCCTCTGGATTCCCCTGTATTTTGTTTTTTCAGGGGGCCAAATCGCCGTGATGATCACCGATTTCCTGCAGGGGATTTTCGTCAACGCCGTCTTCATCGTGATTATTATCGTCCTGATGCTCAAGGTCGACTGGGCGCAGATCTTCCAGGCCATTTCCCAGGCGCCGGCCAATGCTTCGCTCATCAACCCTTTCAAAACCGGAAGCACCAAAGACTACAATTTCTGGTATTTCTTTATCGGCATGATCGGCGTCATTTATGGCAAGCTCTCCTGGCAGGGCACGCAGGCCTACAACGCCTCGGCAAAAAGCGCCCACGAGGCGAAAATGGGAGACGTCCTGGCCAATTGGCGCGGGATCCCCCAGTGGGGGCTGTTCCTGGTTTTAGTCCCGATCGTCGCTTACTCCTTTTTGCATCATCAAGCCTTCGCGGGCCCGGCGGCCGCCATCCAGCCGATATTGAACGGATTGAGCTCGGATGCCCTGAGGAGCCAGCTGACGGTGCCGCTGGCGTTAACCAAGCTTCTGCCCGCGGGGCTGATGGGCGCGTTTGCGGCCGTGATGCTGGCGGCATCCATCGCCTGCCATGAGACGTATCTTCATTCCTGGGGAAGCATTTTTATTCAGGATATTCTGATGCCCATCCGCAAAAAGCCCTTCGCGCCCGAGCAGCACATCCGATATCTCAAGCTGGCGATTCTCGGCGTCGCCGTTTTTATCTATTTCTTCAGCCTGCTCTTTCAGCAAAGCGAATATATATTCCTGTTTTTTGCGATTACGGGAGCGATTTTTGCGGGCGGCAGCGGAGCCGTGATTATCGGCGGCCTCTACTGGAAGCGCGGAACGGCTGCCGCGGCCTGGGCCGCGATGATCACGGGCTCGGTCATTGCCGTCGGCGGGATTGTCATTCATCAGATCCAACCTCGATTCTTCATCAACGGCCAGACGTTCTGGGGGCTGGCCATGGCCGCCTCATCGGTTATCTATGTCCTCGTGTCTTTACTCGGTAAGCGGCAAGCGTTCGATATGGACCGTATGCTTCACCGGGGAAAATACGATCTCAAGATGGAAACCCAAGTTGTCGAGGGACAGCCGCTCAGGGGCTGGAAAGTGCTCGGCATGGGCAAAGAATTTACCCGCGGCGATAAATTTATTTATGTCCTGACCTACACCTGGACGTTCGCCTGGGTCGTCGTTTTTATCATTGGCACGATCTACAATCTGACGCACGATGTGAGCAACGGGCCCTGGATGAGCTTCTGGAAAACCTATGTGTGGGTGTATCTGGCAGCCTCGATCGCTGTCGTCTTCTGGTTTTCGACAGGCGGAATTATCAATCTCAAGGATATGATCCGGCAGCTGAAGACCATGAAGCGCGATCATAGAGATTCAGGCTTCGTGGTCGATGGCAAGAATTTGGACGAGGTGGACTAAGAGAAGATTCCCGCGGCGCGGACGCCCCTGCCCTGGCGGTTCGTAAGAGAATCGCCCAGCTCCTGCCTCATCTGCTCTGCCAGATCCTGCAATTTTTTTACGACATCCGGATAGCGATCGATGACATTTTGCTTTTCTCCGATGTCGTTTTCAAGGTCATAGAGCTCCAGCCCGCATTTGGCCTTGGCATATCCGGCTGGCTGGCCGTCTCGCCCGGGCTTTTCCGTGAGGCTGTCATAGGTGTGCGGGAAAATCATTTTCCATCTTTCAGAGCGCAACGCCTGCAGTTCGTTCCTTCCATAATAAAAATATAAAACTTCATGGGGACTCTTTGCGCCAGCCGTGCTTGAGATTATCGGCCAGATGTTTTTGCCATCAATGGGATGGTCAGGAAGCCTTGCCCCCATCAGATGTGCTATCGTGGGCAAGACATCAATCGTCATGAGCGGCTCGCGGCACCGGCTGCCCGCCGGAATCTCACCCCGCCAGCGCATGATGCAGGGGACTCGAATTCCTCCCTCCCAGACCGTTCCCTTCCCTTCCCGGAGCGGCCCGGCCGAGCCTGCATGATTCCCATAAGACAACCAAGGGCCATTATCAGAGGCGAACATAACCAGCGTCCTCTCTTCGAGGCCGTGCCGCGCCAGAGCCGCCAATATCTGGCCTGCCGACCAGTCGATTTCCATGACGACATCTCCGTACAAACCCTGTTCGGACTTGCCCTTGAATTTATCGCTGACGGCGAGCGGCACGTGGGGCATTGTATGGGCGACATAGAGAAAGAAAGGCTGATCCTTGTTCCGCTCGATGAAACTGACGGCATGTTCGGTGTACCAAGTCGTCAATAGCGATTGATCCGGATTCGTGGCGATCGTCTTCTCGCCCTTGATCAACGGCAAAGGAGGATAGTAATTTTTGTTGGAGGGGTGATTGGGCCGCATGTCGTTGGAATAAGGCAGGCCGAAATATTCGTCAAAGCCGTGCCGAGTGGGAAGGAAGGGAGGAAGATGGCCCAAATGCCATTTTCCAAAAATGGCCGTTGCATAGTTCTTCTGTTTGACGATCTCGGCAATGGTCGCTTCCCCGCCGCTAATCCCATGACGCGCGGTATGGTCGAGTGCGCCGTTAATCCCGATCCGATTCGCATAACAGCCGGTCAAAAGAGAAGCCCGGGAAGCGCTGCAGACCGGCTGGGAAACGTAGAAATCCGTGAAGATCCGGCCTTGGGCCGCCATGCGGTCCAAGTGAGGCGTTTGATAACCCTTGGCGCCGAAAGCCCCGACATCCGCATAGCCGAGATCGTCGGCCAACAAGATGACGAAGTTAGGCAAACGTTCGCTTTTTTGGCCGATGCTCCAGGCGCCCGAGCAAGCGGCCACGGTTAGTCCAATCCCGGCTCCCGCCGTTTTAAGGAAAGCCCTCCGCTTCATGGAGTTTCCTCCGCTCAATTCATTTCTCACTTTTTAAGAAATTGTATATCATAGTATGCGAGGAGCAATCAATCATGGACTACGGGCACTTTTCGGAAGACGGCAAAGAATACATCATCACCAACGTGGCCACGCCCAGCCCCTGGATCAACTATATTTATAACGGGCGATACTTTGCCACAATCTCCAATAACGGCGGAGGCATCAGCTATTATAAAAGCCCGCTCCACGGCCGCATCACGCGCTACAGGATCAATGATGTCCCGCCGGACAGGCCCGGAAAATACCTTTATGTCAAAGACAAGGACTCGGGAGAGACCTGGAGCCTGACCTGGCAGCCTGTGGGCAAGTCTGTCGAAGCCTACAAGGTCGCCCACGGATTTGGCTACACCCGCGTCGAAGCCGAAGTCGAGAAAATCGCCTCCTCTGTCCTTTATTTTGTCCCCCTCGAAGATGACCGGGAAATCTGGAAGACTACCCTGACAAATAAATCACGCAAGCCCCGCCGCCTATCGGTCTTTGGGTATGTGGAATTCGCCCTCGGCCATGCCCTGATCGACCTCATTAATCAGTGCGACGACCAGCATTTCAATCGCGTCCATTTCGAGAAAGACCTCAACGCCCTGTTCGCCACAAAAACCTACTGGGTCACGGAGACGCGCGGAACGCAGCACCAGGAAAACAAGGAATGGGACCAATGGGCATTTTTCACGGCCAGCCTGCCCGTCTCCGGCTACGAAACACTGCGGGAGCGTTTTATCGGGCCCTACCGGAATGAGAATAATCCACTGGCAATCGAGACTGGCCTACTGAGCTCGAAGGACACGGATTATGGCAACGCCGTCGGCGCCCTGCAGGTCGATATCGAGCTGCGGCCGGAGGAAGCCAAGAAAATCATTTTTTCGCTGGGAGTGATTCCCAAGCCCGACTTCGAGCAAAAAAAACAGGCCGTGAGAAAATACCATGACCTGCGCGCCGTCGAGGCGGCTTATCTAAACGTCAGAAAAAAATGGGACGACTTTTTCGCCAACACCAAAGTGGATTCGCCCGACAAAGATGTCAACACCTTTATGAATTACTGGACCCCCTATCAGGCCAAGGTCGCCTTCGATGTGGGGCGCCTGGCAAGCTTTTATTATTGGGGTATCGGCCGGGGCTATGGCTATCGCGATACGGCTCAGGACACGATTGCCATCACGATCTCGGACCAAGCTAACGCACGCCAGCGCATCCTCTTGCTCGCCCGCCAGATGCAGAGCGACGGCAAAGTCTATCATCATTTCTACGGCGACGGGCAGGGCGAATTCTCGGAGCACTGCGACGACCCGCTCTGGTTCATCCTGGCCGTCACGGAATACATCAAAGAGACCGGCGATATCGGGATCCTAGACAGTCCCGAGCCGTTCCTGGACGGCACGGAAGGCACAATTTTCGAACACTTGCTGGCCGTCCTCAAGTTTGCCCGGAATCATCTGGGACCTCAAGGGCTCCCGATTTTCGGCCGCGGCGACTGGAACGACACCCTCGATTACATCGGCGGCAAGGACGGCGGCGAAAGCGTCTGGGGCGCGATGTTCTATGTCGCGATGCTCAATCGCCTGATCGAGCTGTTCGGGCACCTCCAAGCCGAAGAAGCGGCAAAAGACATCCAGGGCCTCCGCGACTTGCTCAGCGCCGCCATCGAGAAATACTGCTGGGACGGTGAATGGTACATCCGCGCCTTCGGGGAAAATCATAAGAAGATCGGCTCCAAGGACAATCGATACGGCAAAATCTTCATCAATACCCAGAGCTGGGCGGTCATCGCCAGCCTGCCGGATAAGAAGAGGCTTGTCCAGGCTATGTTCAGCGCAAAAAAAATGCTGGATACCAAGTTTGGGCCAAAAATCTGCGCGCCTGCGTTTAGAGTAATCGACCCGAAGATCGGATTGATTACGCGGTGCGTATGGGGCAAAAAAGAAAATGCTGCCGTGTTCTGTCATCCCGCGGCCTGGCTTATCCAGGCGGAGTGTTTACTGGGGAGGGGCAAAGCGGCGTTTGATTATTATAAAAAATTGTTGCCAAACAGGCTGGATTCGGACGTTTTTATCGCGGAACCATACGTTTACCCTCAGTACATTACGAGCGATGAGCACGAGACGGCCGGCCGGGCGAGCCATTCTTGGCAGACAGGCAGCGCCGCGTGGATGTATCGGGTGAGCTTTGATTATATGTTGGGAATAAGGCCTACTTATCAGGGGCTGATGATCGACCCGGTGATCCCGCCGGACTGGAAAGGCTTTAAAGCCGAGCGGGTTTTCCGGGGCACGCTTTATAAAATCGAAGTCAAGAACCCGGAAGGGGTCGAGTCCGGCGTTAAGTCCATCACCGTGGACGGCCAACCCATCAGGGGCACGGTCCTGCCCCTATCGGACAAACCCACCTGCCAGGTTGTGGTAAGAATGGGCAATTAACCAGCCGTGACGAGAGCAATTATTTCTATCGCAGACTGAGGGAAGTTCAGGTTATCCAGCCCAGACTCCAAACCTGGCCCTTCTTGACGGAGGAAGAGATATCCCCTATATTAGCATTTTGTATAATCGATTAAGGGGCATGCTATGAATGAAACCCTGCTTCGGAAGCTCCCGGCCGTTGATGTCTTAATGCAAAAAGCTCAGGAAAAGGGATTCATAGAAAAATTCGGGCGCGAAGAAGTTTTAAAGGCAACTCAGCGGCTCCTCGAGGATATCCGGCGCGCGATTCTCGATGAAAGGGCTCCTTCGCCGGCGGAGGCTGATCTTCTGCCGGAGCGTCTTCTCGATGAAATAGAAGGGCATCTCGCCCAGACATTTTCCCCTTCCCTCCGCAATGCCGTCAACGCCACCGGTGTCATCATGCACTCCGGGCTGGGCCGGGCTGTTCTGTCGCGCGCCGCCCAGGAAGCAATCCTCGATGCCGCCCGCGGCTACTGCACGCTGGCGCTCGACCTTGAAACCGGACGCCGCAGCCAGCGGGATTCTCATGTCAGCCGACTACTCTGCGAACTGACGGGAGCGGAGGCGGCGACAATCGTCAATAACAATGCAGCCGCAACCGTCGTCATCCTCAACACGCTGGCCAAAGGCAAAGAAGTGATCGTCTCGCGCGGCCAGCTTGTCGAAATCGGGGGCTCGTTCCGCATGCCGGAGGTGATGGAGACAAGCGGCGCCATCCTGCGCGAGGTCGGGGCGACCAACAAAACCCATCTCCGCGACTATGAGAATGCCATCGGCCCGAACACAGGGGCTATTCTCCGAGTCCATCATTCCAACTACAGGATCATTGGCTTTGCCGAGGAGCCGGGAATCGAGGAGCTCGTCAAACTGGGCCGGGAGCGCAATATCCCGGTCATTGACGACCTCGGCAGCGGCGCCTTGGTTGATCTGAAAGAATTCGGGCTCGAGACGGAGCCCCTTGTCCAGCACAGTGTTGCGGCCGGAGTGGACGTGGCTTGCTTCAGTGGAGACAAGCTCATCGGCGGCCCGCAGTCGGGAATCATCGTCGGAAAGGCCGATTTCGTCCAGCAAATCAAGAAAAATCCTTTGGTGAGAGCTTTCCGCTGCGGCAAACTTACGCTGGCCGCCATGGAAGCCACCCTCAAGCTTTTTCTGAACCCACAAAAATTGCGGGAAGAGCACCCGATCTACAAGATGTTCGACGCCGACCTCATGGAACTCATGGTTCGAGCCGAACGGCTGAAAAATGAGCTTGAGGACAGCCTGCCGCGGGGTACTGAAGTATTTATTGAAGACGGCGGATCGTTCGTCGGAAGCGGGTCTGTTCCTGTCGAGACGCTTCCCACAAAATTCCTGGCCGTTAAGCGGCAATCGCTTCTCGCCGATGACTTCGCCCGAAAGCTCCGCTTTCACGTCCCGCCCATTTTCACCCGGATCCAGAACGACTGCGTGATGTTCGACCTGCGGACCATTCAGCCCGACGAAGATGAAACCGTAGGCAGCGCCATCTTAAAAATTCTGAAAGACTAGCATGATCGATTACGAAAAACGAAAGCGGATTATGGGGCGCTCGATCAAGCTCGGCCACTGCATCTGCAACCCAAAGGAGCCATGCCCCTGCGACCTGTTCAAGCAGAAAAATGTTTGTCTTTGCTCTGGAGAGCGCGAGGAAGACGCTCCTGAAGATGTGCCCTTGACGAAATTCGTGGAGAATGCAGGCTGCGCTTCAAAGATCAACCAGAACGACCTGAAAAAGGCGCTCGACGGCCTTCCCAAGATCTTCAACCGCCGAGTTCTGGTCAGCTCCGACACCTGCGACGACGCCGGCGTTTATCAATTGACGAAAAATATGGCGCTCGTGCAGTCCGTGGACGTTTTCACTCCGCTTGTGGATGACCCGTACACATTTGGCCAAATCGCCGCCGCCAATTCAGTAAGCGATATCTATGCCATGGGCGGAAAGCCGCTCACGGCTTTGTCCATCGTCAGCTTCCCTATCGAAAAGCTCAGCCCACGCATCATGAACAAGATGCTTCAGGGCGGCATTGACAAGCTCAAGGAAGCTGAGACGGTCGTCATCGGCGGGCACAGCATCAAGGACAATGAGATCAAATTCGGGTTTGCCGTCACCGGTATCATCGACCCGAAAAAAATGATTACGAATGACAAAGCCAGGCCGGGAGATATCCTGGTCCTGACCAAGCCGCTCGGCACGGGAATCATCAGCTTTGCCAATCAAATCGGGAAAGCGTCGGCGCGTGCGCTCCGGGCCGCCGCCAAATCGATGGTTGAGATCAACAAAACCGCCGCAGAAATCGCGGTCGGGATGGGCGTTCGCACCGGCACCGATATTACCGGGTTCAGCTTGCTCGGCCATCTTGGCGAAATCGTGCGGCAGAGCGGAGTGACGGCGGAAATCTATATAAAGAAGGTTCCCCTCTTCGTTGAAGTCCTGGATTACGTCAAGGCTGGAATCATTTCCGGTGCGATCGAGCGCAACCGCGAATATTCATCGCAGTTCGTAACCACGGGCGACGGCGTCGACCCTGATCTCGAGACGGTCCTTTATGACCCGCAGACGTCGGGCGGGCTACTCCTGGCCATCCCGGGAACAAAGGCCGGGCTGCTCCTAAAAAAGCTCAAGGAGCACGGAGTCAAAAAGGCCGCCATCATAGGCAAGGTCATATCTAAATCTGAAGGTAGAATCATTTTAAAATAACATGACCAAAGCAGTTGAGAATTCGGGGACATGTTCCGAATTCTCTAGAATTCGGTACGTGTCCCCTGAATTCTCATGATTGCCATGTCTGAAAAAGAGCATGTCATTGTCGGAACCGCCGGTCACATCGATCACGGCAAGTCGTCCCTTGTCAAAGCTCTGACCGGGATCGACCCGGACACGCTCCCCGAAGAGAAGGAGCGGGGTATGACCATCGAGCTGGGCTTTGTCTTCATGGACATCCCCGACTACGAAAAGCAGATCGTCTTCATCGATGTCCCCGGACATGAAAAATTCGTCAAGACCATGGTGGCCGGCGCTGCCAGCGTGGACGCTGCCGTATTCGTGATCGCCGCGGACGAGGGAATCTCGGTGCAGACGCGCGAGCATTTTGATATCCTTCAGCTCCTGGGCATACCGTTGGGCATGATTGCCCTGACGAAATCCGACCTGGTCGATGAAAGCAGGCTGCGGGAGGTTACCGCCCAGGTCGCCTATTTCGTCAAAGGGACATTTTTGGAGGGCGCCCCGATCATCCCGGTTTCAGCCGTAACAAAAAGCGGAATCCCCGAGATCAAATCGACGCTCATGGATATAGGCCGCCGCGTCGAGAAGCGCCGCGACAGCGGTTTTTTCAGGATGCCGGTGGACCGCGTGTTCACCATTCATGGGTTCGGGACGGTCGTGGCCGGGACGGTGCTCTCCGGCAGGGTCCGCGTCGGAGACCAGATCGAAATCTATCCTGAAAAAATCGCGGCGAAAGTCCGCGGAATTCAGGTCCACAAAGCCCAAAAAGAACAATCCGAAATCGGAAAGCGCACGGCCCTCAACCTCCAGGATATCGACAAGGAATCGCTGCGCAGGGGGCAGTGCGCTGCGATGGCCGGCTCCCTCACACCGACGCAAAGAGTGGATGCGCGCCTGCGCCTACTTCACGACAGCCCCGTCGAATTGAAAAACAGGGACAGGATCAGGCTTCATATCGGGACCGACGAAATCATCGCCCGGGTCGTTCTGCTCGAGAAGCCCAAGCTTCTGCCCGGCGAATCGACATTCGTCCAATTCGTCCTCGAATCTCCCACGGTGGCTCTCCTCAAGGATCGCTTCATCATCCGCACGTTTTCGCCTTTGATGACGGTGGGTGGCGGAGAAATCCTGGATGGGACACCGCCCCGGCATAAGCTTCAGGATAGTTCAGTCACGGAGAGCCTTAAGCGATGGCTAGGGACGGCAGAAGACATCGTCGAACAGACGCTGATGAAATCGCCGGATAAGCCTCAGGGTTCTAAGGGCATCGCGATATCATTGGGAAGATCGGAAGCCGAGATCGGCGCCGCTCTTCAAGCGCTCCTCAGCAGCGCCAAAATCGTCAAGCTCATTTCGGAAAAAGAGGAAAAATACATCCTGTCCGAGTCCTATTCACATCTGCGCGACAGCCTGCTCGAATCTATAAAGCAATATTTAAAAGACCATCCGACCTTCCTTTATATCCCGCATTCCGACCTTCGTTCTCATTTTTTAAAATTATCCGATGAGCCGACGTTCAAAATGCTTCTCGATGACCTCGTCAATCAAAAATTGGTTTATAGAAAAGAGTCGCAGATCGGCCTCGTCGGCCACGAAATGAAGCTTAGGCCAAAGGACCAGGAGCTCATAGACCGTATCGAGCAGGAATTCAAGAAGGCCCGGTTCGAGACGCCGCTGGAAGACGAGGTCTGCCAAAAGCTAAGGCTCGAGCAGGCAGTCTTCAAGAGGCTGATGAGCAGCCTCTTCCAGCAGGGAAAGCTCATCCGGCTCAACATCAAAGTCGTTTATCACAAGGATGCGTTCCAGGCGGCCAAAGACGTAGTCACCCGCCAGCTCGAAAAATCCAAGAGCATCACGATCGCGGAGCTCAAGGAGAAGCTCAGGACGTCGCGGAAATATTCCCATGCCGTTCTCGAATATTTCGACAAAATCGGGCTGACAAAACGCGTTGAAGACCGCCATGTCTTAAGGTAAGATTTGATTTTCACCCGGGAGGGTATAGGTCCCGGTGGGCCTTCTGGACTTCAAATCCAGTATGGGGCCTGACGAAGGTCCCGGATGGGTTCGACTCCCATACCCTCCCGCCGACTTGCAGCCGTGCCGTGAACATTTTTCGGGGTCCCCCCTAATTCTTAGGGGGGATAAGGGGGATTAATACGATTAATTCAAATTCTTACGCACGGCTCGGGTTTTTCTCAGACACCAACCTTTTTTAGGGCCCCCCTTTATTATAAAGGGGGGAAGGGGGGAATAAGACCAATAAGATGATTCTTAAAGGTGTCTCCGGTTTTATTTTGCAGCCGAAACGCCTACATTATTCGGGGCCCCTCTTGATTGGTCAAGAGGGGTAGGGGTGTTTAATATCACTAAGTTAGGATCCTAAAGGCGTTTCGGAAAGTTTACGTAAAGACGCTTTCCTTTTTCGGGGTCCCCTTTAATTCTTAATGGGGGTCGGGGGAATTAATATGTACAATTTAAATTCTTAAAAGCGTCTAAAAAAAAGTTGCTCCCAGCCGACGCATAAGAAGGTGTTCCGCCTGGGATTGATGCTGCTTTGAGATTGACTTATGTTTTCGGAAAGCCTACTGTAGGAGGGAGAAAATTAGGACAATGAGATAATCCGCCGCGAGAATCTTTCCTTTCCTAACGCGACCGAAAGTCGCGGAAACATCGCCTTGACTTTCACTAACTTCGAAAGGAGAAGAAATATGGTGGATACCGGACTTCAAGGTAAAGTTGTTCTGATCACGGGGGCAAATCATGGCATCGGGGCCGCCACAGCGGCCGCTTTCGCCCGCGAAGGGGCGGACGTCTTTTTGACCTATCTCCGGCTTTTTCCCGAAAAGGCCGTGGGAATACAGCCGGAAGAGGCGGAAAAAGCCGCAGAGCCGGGCCGGAGGCATTATTATAGGATTCTCTCGGAGGACGCCGAGCCCGTCCTCCGCGACATCCGCGCTTTGGGAGGGCGCGTCGAGGCCTGGGAGACGGACCTGGCCGACGCGGATAATATCCCTCGTCTAATGGACAGGGCAGAAAACGCTTTTGGAAGGATCGATATCCTGGTCAACAATGCCGATCACGACCAACCCGACTCATTTCTACCCGCGGCCGAACTTCCGGCGAGCGGTCTGTTCGGAGGCGAGTATCCGCTCTCGGCTGTTTCGGCGAGGTCCCATGACGAACATTTCGCGGTCAATTGCCGGGCGGTCGCGCTGCTCATGGCGGAATTTGCCAGGAGACACATCGCCAGGAAAGCCAACTGGGGACGTATCATTAATATCAGCACGGATGGGGCATCCGGTCACGGCTGGAACGTTTCCTACGGCGCGAGCAAATATGCCGGCGAAAGCTACTCGAAAGCAGCCGCCTCGGAGCTGGGACCTTACGGGATCACGGTTAACGTCATTTCGTCCGGCGCTGTTCAGACCGGCTGGCTGACCGAAGAGGCGGCTGGGTCCTTGGCCAAAACCTATCCCCTGCGGCGGATTGGCACTCCGGAGGATATCGCCTCGGCTGTGATCTTTTTTGCCTCCCGGCAGGCGGACTGGATCACGGGGCAGGTTCTATATGTCGGCGGCGGGAATCGCATGTAGCTCAGCCAATTTATCTTTCAGTTTGACGTCTGTTATTTCAAGAATTCGTCTGGTTTCTGAGTCGTTGACTTCGGACCGCGGCCGTGACTATAATCATTTCGTAATGGGAGTCAGCAGTTTCGAACCTGAAGGGCGGGTATTCCGTGTGGCGCGGAAAAGGAAATTCCTTTCCTTTTTTCTTGTCTTGATCGCAGCAGCCGCGGTTTTTTCCGCGGTCCACGTTGAGCCTCGTGTCCTCTCCGCCCAGGCCCTTCAAGACCGCCCCGCCGATTTGGCCGACATTCTAGAGCGCTGCGCGCTTTACTGCGACCGGCTCTCGGGCGCCATCCTGGACTTTGTCTGCCTGGAGCGCATCGAGGAAATGGTCGCGACCTTGACCAACTACTCGAAGGATACCGCCGTTGCAGGCTTTGAAAACACGCAAGACTTGACGAGGATCGCGAAGAGTTCGGACCCCGGCGAAGTGATCTCCGCCGTGCGCGTGAAAAAAAAGGTCCGGTCCAGTTTCGTCTACGATTACCAGCTCATCCAGGACAAGCCGGGCCATATCACCGAAACGCGGACTCTTATCAAGGAAAACGGCCGCTCCGTGCTCGAGAAAAACGCCCCTTTGAAGACCCATGTTTTCAGCTACGCATTTATCATCATGGGCCCGGTCACCCTTCTCGGTCGGGACCGGCAGAATCTTTTCGACTTCAAGATCATCAAAGAAACGACGCTCGGGAAAGACCAGGCCGTCATTATCGAGGCGACTCCTAAGCCCGAATCGCACGGGGGTATCCTATACGGGAAGGTATGGGTCCGGAAAAGCGACGCCGGGGTCCTCAGGATCGAGTGGGTACCCGAGTCCATCGGACACTATGAAAGAGTCTTGGATTTGGCGAAGCAGATCGGAGCTCAACCTCGTCTGACCTTGACCACCGAATACGCGTTCGAGCGGAACAGCGTTCGCTTCCCCAGCCGTTATACGATCGAGGAAGCGTATCTCTCTGCAAACAACCCCCCCCTGATCCATTCGATGACCGAGGTGACGCAGGCGGACTACAAATTCTTTAAGGTCGAGACAGAAGTCGTAATTAAGAAATAGAGAGAAGGCTCGGCTGGGCGGAGGCTGCTCGGCAATGATACCCGAAAAGGCGTGATGAAACTTCTTCGATTCTTATTCGCCGTTTCGATTTTCTGCCAGAGCCTATTATTTGCTGGTAGCTATTCTGGAAAATGCGTCGGTGTCGGTGACGGCGACACGATCTTGGTTATGAAGTATGGAAGACCGATTAAGATTCGCTTGGAGGGAATTGATTGCCCGGAGCTAGGCCAAGATTTTGGAGCAAAAGCAAAAAGATTTACCGCTGGAATGGTTTTTAGAAAGATTTTAGAAGTCAGGGAGTATTACCAAGACGAATATGGGCGAACAGTTGCTAGAGTCTATATAGATAGCAAAGATCTTTCCCTGGAGCTTGTGAAGACGGGCTTAGCATGGATATTTAGGAAGGGCTCAGATCCCATCCTAGATAGGGCTGTAGATCAAGCAAGGAAACAAAAATTAGGCCTCTGGTCGAGGCCAAATCCCGTGCCGCCGTGGGAATATCGAAGGAGGCATGGAAGGCAATGGAGCCAATGACCTAAAGGCATCACTTAAGGACAAAAGCAGAATCAGACCTAATTCTATCAGTCTAAGATCATCGAGAAATGAGATTCATTAGGGAAACATCGTCGGTTCGGTCATCCTCGCTCCCCTTCCGATCGGGGGGCGGGAATTGAAGAAATACTTTCTGACTCAAGATCAACCTCTCGTCATCGCCAGGGAGGACCAAGATAAGAACTGGCAAAAAACGGATATGGCTGTCGCGAAACCTGCTTTGGCTTTCGACGTTTCCAGCCAAGGAAATATCGTTTGGGGTAAATCCGACGCTTATGAACTGCGGATTCTCGATCCCCGAGGCGCACCGATCCTCGTCATTCAGAAAAAATACGATCCCTTGCCATTTTCGGAGCGGGATCGAAAATTCTATCAGGACGAATATGCGGATTGGACCCGGGCGGGAGGGAAACTGGTGTTTCCGGATCATTTACCCGCGTTCATGGATATCTCCGTCGATGCTGAGGAGAGAATCTTCGTGAAAACCTACGAGCGCATCGAAAGGACAACAGACAGCCGATATTTCGATATTTTCGGTTCCGACGGCAAGTATCTCGCCAAGGTTCCGATTCGAGCGAATCTCGAACACAGTTCCGTGTGGAAGAAGAACAAACTTTACACGATCGAAACCGACTCTGCCGGAAATCCCGTCGTACGAAGATATAGCGTCCATTGGGAATTCCGGTTTCGAACATCTGGAACTTCTTAGAGCCTTTGCCTGTCCTTAACATTTTCAGGCATTTCCAAGTATGATCAAATGAAGATTAAGCGGATATTCGCGTCTTCGTTGATGGGAAAGGAGGGACCATGACCATCCATTTGAAAATAGGGATCACGATAATCGTTTCTCTGGGCTTTGTCCTCTTGATTGGGTGGACATCGGTTACCAACCAGGGCCCACAGCCTTCATGGCAGGGGAAGATTGTAACCGATAAGAATATCAGGGTCGTCAATAATCCCGCCGAGCCTCTTTTTGGGGAATTGATCCTCCAACTTGAACAAGATTTGAGTATTGGCGGAAATGAAAACGACGACAATTATTATTTCCCAAAAGGCGTCCGGGGTTTAAGCGTGGATGATGAAGGAAACATCTATGTCACGGACGGAGGAAACCGACGCATCCAAAAATACGACAAGACAGGCAAGTATGTCCAGACGATCGGCCGCGGAGGCCAGGGTCCAGGCGAGTACCAATCTCCCAGTAGAATTTTATTTGATGAAGAGGGAAGTCTTTGTGTCTATGACTCCCCCGCGATCCATTTTTTCCATAAAGACGGAACATTCATAAAAAAGGTCGTATTGAAGATATTCATTAACGACCCTGTCATCACCACCGGTAGATTCGTTTATGGAATTACACCGGCTTCCTTCCGGCCGGGGGGTCCCAAGGAATCCATCGCCAAAATGGATTTAGAAGGAACATTGGCCCAGACCGTGGCCGAATTCCAGGTAGAATACGACGTGAACCGAAATATTATTGCCTGGCATGGATACAGCAACCATCTCAGCTTATCGCCTATATCATTAAAGTCATTCTGCTACGGCTATTCCGCTGAATACAAAATTTATTTAGCTGACTCTGAAGGCAAGACTATCTTGATTATGACCAAAGACGAGAAACCTAAGTCCATCACAAGTGAAGAAAAAGCTGCTATCAGAAAAGTAGGCCCCTGGGGAGGGTACTTGCGGTCTGGCAACCAGAATCTTGAAGAAGGAATTGTTTTTCCCCCGCAAAGGCCATACTTTACATTGTTGCGGACCGATGGGGCTGGCCGAATCTATGTCGAGAGGAGGAAGTCCATCCTGGATAAGAGTTCGGAGATGCTCTATGATATTTTCTGTACGGACGGCTATTATCTTTATAAAATGCAGCTTGGCTTCAGGCCGATTTTCATGAAGGCAGGATTCATCTACGAAGTCCGGGAAAATAAAGAAACAGGTGACGTCAAGATTATTCGCTACAAAATCAAAAACTGGGAACAGATTAAGGTTGGAATCTAAGCTATTAATAAAAGCGGGGTCAAACCTACTCGTTACGCGCAATTCCCGGCGCAGTGAATTCATGACCCGATGCTCCTTGGAAGGAAGGCAGCGAGCAGAGCGAGCGTTGGAAGGAAACCCTACATAAGGGTTTCCTTCCAAGAGTGTCCCAGGGGAGGATGCGTAAAGAGTAGGTTTGACCCCAGTCTAGTAGCATTCTTTGACATCATGCCGGTTGTCTGATATATCTCTGAATCAAGATCGGAGGACAACCCATGCTGTTCATGAAAAAAACACCCAAGACCAAAATATCGATCCTGGTTCTCTTTTTGGCGCTGATCGTCACTGCGGTATTCGCCGTCCGTTCAAGCCCAGTTGCCGGACCGATCCGCTTCGCCGTTTCCATCGACCCAGCGGTCCGGACCGAACCGGCGTCGGGGCGAATCCTTTTTCTCCTTTCGCGAACCGAAAAGTTCAATCCCGGCATGAATGGGACGCCTGTCTTCGGCAAGAATATCGATGAGATGAAGCCCGGCACTCGGGCTTACATCGACGAGACAGCCTTCGGGTATCCCGTGCGGAGCCTCCCCGACATTCCCGAAGGCGAGTATTTCGTCCAGGCTTGGCTGAACGTCTACACCACATTCAAGCGCTCCGACGGCAAGGTCGTAAAGCTTCATATGGACCAGGGAGAAGGCCAAAACTGGCGCCGCTCGCCCGGGAATCTCTTCAGCGACCCGATCAAGGTAAAAATCTCCGCTTCCGGAGCGGATGAGCCGGCGCTAATCATGCTAAAACATATCGTCCCCCCCATCCCCCCTTATCAGGATACGCAACACCTTAAACATATCAAGATTCAGAGCAAGCTTCTGACAGCGTTCTGGGGACGGCCGATGTCTATCGGCGCGAACATCCTGCTGCCCAAGGGATATGACGAACATCCGGATGTCCGTTACCCCGTTCACTATATCCAAGGGCATTTCCCGCGCGGAAATGTCGGCCGCTTCAGCGAAGACCCAAACAACGCCGCCAACAAGATCTGGAACCAGGATAACATGCCCCGTTTCATCCAGGTGACAATCGACCACGCTTGCCCCTACTACGACGATTCCTATGGAGTCAACTCGGAAAACAACGGGCCTTACGGCGACGCCATCATCACAGAGCTAATCCCGCAGATCGAGAAGACCTTCCGTGCCATTGGCCAGCCCTGGGCGCGAGTGCTTTCGGGAGGTTCGACCGGCGGCTGGATCTCCATAGCCATGCAGGTTTTTTATCCCGATTTCTTCGGCGGCACCTGGACATTCTGTCCCGACCCGGTCGATTTCCGAAAATACCAGGTCGTCAACCTCTATAACGATAAGAACGCCTACTATATGGATTACGAGTGGATTCGCGTGCCGCGCGGGGGTGAGCGGGACACGAGCGGCAACCTTATCTATACGCAGGAGCAGGAGAATCTTTACGAAGAAGCGATCGGGGACCGGTTCCGTTCGGGAGGACAGTGGGCCATTTGGAACGCGGTCTTCGCGCCTGTCGCCGAGGACGGCTACCCAAAGCCGCTCTGGGATCCGATTACGGGAAAAATCGATAAGGAGGTCGTCTCCTGGGCGGGCGAGCGGTACGACATCCGCCGCTATCTCGAGAAAAACTGGCCGGCGATCGGGCCAAAGCTCGCGGGCAAGATCCGTGTTTACTGCGGCCGGATGGACAACTTTTACCTCAACGAGGCCTGCTACCTGCTCCAGGAATTTTTGGAAAGCGCGACGAACCCGGCCTACGGCGGTGAGTTTAAGTACGGAGACCGCGGCGGGCACGGCTGGAGCCCGTTCAAGGGCGATGAGTTGCAGCGGACCATGGCCGAGCACGTCTTGCAGAATTCACCGGATAAAAAGAAGGATTGGATCTATTAGGGGGTGGGGTCAAACCTACTCGTTACGCACTCGTCCCTGGAGAATCTTGCGTAATGAGTAGGTTTGACCCCGGATTTTCTTCGGATTTTCTTTACTCGTAACGCAGGGCTTCGATCGGGTCGAGCTTGGATGCCCTGCGGGCCGGGTAAAAGCCAAAAAATATCCCGATGGAAACGGCGAAAAGGAAAGACATAAGGATAGAAGAGTAAGACACGACCGTGTGGATTCGGGCAAAGATCGGAATGTACTTCAACAGCTTGGACATGCCTATTCCTAATCCGACTCCCATAAAACCTCCGATGAGACTCAGGACCAGTGCTTCGGCCAGGAATTGAACGAGGATATCGACTTCCCTGGCGCCGATCGACATCCGGATTCCGATCTCCCGGATCCGCTCCGACACGGAAACTAACATGATGTTCATGATCCCGATCCCGCCGACGAGAAGCGAAATCGCGGCGATGCTTCCCAGAAGGAGCTGCAGGACGCCCATAGCGCTTTCCATGCTTTCCGCGATCTCTGCCAGGTTGCGGACATTGAAATCGTCGTCGGCACCCGGCGGGATGTTGTGCCGGTCGCGGAGGAGAACCTCGATTTCCTGCTGGGCATTCGCCATCCGACTAGCGGAGACGGCCGAAATATCGATCGATTGAATATACGTATATCGAACCAATCTCTTGGAGGCGGTGATGTAAGGAACGCAGACGAGATCGTCCCGGCTGCCGAACCCGCCGGTCTCACCCTTGGATTTTAAGATTCCGATGACCGTGAACGGAACCCGTCTGATGCGGATAACCTTTCCAATGGGGTCTTCGCCCTCATCAAAGAGGTTTCTCTGGACCTCGACGCCCAGAACACAGACCTTGGCGCCGGATTGGACCATTTCTTCATCGAAGAATGAACCTCGCTCCATCTCCCATCTCCTGATCATGGGATATTGTTCACCGACGCCCTGGATCTGAGTCCTCCAATTTTTGTTCCCGTTAACGATCTGGGAGTTCGTGTTGATGTTTGGAGAGGTGGCTTGGACAGAAGGACAATACTTCTCGATGGCGTCGACATCCTCGAATTTCAGAGTATTTCTGAAGCCAAAACCGGTCCGGACTCCTCTGAGATTCATGCTCCCGGGACGGACAACAAGAAGATTGGTCCCCATGCTGTCGAATCGTTCCTGGATGCCGATCTTGGCCCCCGTTCCTATACTGACCATGGCGATTACTGAGCCGACGCCGATGATGATCCCCAAGGCCGTCAGAAATGTTCGCATCTTGTTCCGGCCTAATGCCCGCATCGAAACCCTAAGTATTTTGAAGATGTTCATCGTTCAAGCCTTTGTCAAAGCGACTTCCTTGATTAGCCGAATATCCTTTATAAAACGGGATAATATAACAGAATGACAAATAGGTGTCAATTTCGGGGTCAAACCTACTCGTTACGCATTATTTCCCGGCGCAGTGGATTCATGGCCCGTTGCTCCTTGGAAGGAAGGCAGCGAGCGGAGCGAGCGTTGGAAGGAAACCCTACGTAAGGGTTTCCTTCCAAGAGTGTCCCAGGGGAACATGCGTAACGAGTAGGTTTGACCCCAATTTATTTATCGAGGACGTAAAACATGGCCCGCATGGGACTGTAAAACGGTTTGCCTGTATAACGCTCTGCAACAACTATCTTCAGTCCGCGCTTCTCGAACAAGTTCATCCAGTCCATATGCCTCATGAAATGAAACGGGGTATTTACGCCATGCCGAAAATTGATAAGAAAGTCATACAGCTTGATGATCTGCAAATGTATTTTTGACGTGTACACATCTTCCATGATGATGACTCTGCGCGCGACTCTGACCGCTTCCTCAAAGACGCGCAAGGGATCATCGCAATGGTGGAAGACGCCGTTCACAAGGGCGACATCAAATTCGTCGTTCTCAAATGGGATCGTTCGTCCATCGTACAAGACCAATCGGACAGGCGATCTGTTATAATCGATGACATCGATTCCGATGATATCCGCATGATAGTCTTCCTGAACTTGGACGGCGTTCGTTCCTTTTCCCATTCCGATATCCAAGATTTTAGCGCCGGGCTGAATGTATCCTCCATAAAAGTGCGATAATTTTTTCGCTCTCCTGGTATTCCTGGCCAGAGTGAGCCGATCGAGAAAAAGATTCAGACGTGATTGAGAAATCTCGAAAACCTCCTGCTCTCCGAAACCCTAAAAAGCGCGAATATTCGCGTTCCGCTCCATTTTAAGCGGGAATCCCATCCGCTTCAAGCCCGAAAAGCCGAAGACCGCAAGGAAATGAATGCTGACCCCCTCTCGACTACCTCTGCATGCGGCGAGGACGATAAACGCCCATCGCCTCGCTCTTTGGGTGGGCCTTGCAATCGAAGAGCGTTTTCCATACCATAGTATCAATCCAGAATATATCAGGGAGGCGTACGATGAAACGATTTATCTGTCTTGTTTCCATCCTCTTGATGTTTGGGATTTTTCTCTGGCCCCAGGCCGTTGAGGTCAAAGAAAAAGAAGACAAGCCGTTGGGCGCTGCCGGTCCTCAGGACGGACAGGTGCGGGGCCTATTCTCCTCGCAACCCTCCGTCAAGCCCGACAGGTATACCATCCGATACGTCTCCCTAAGTCCCGGGCCGAGCGGCTCCATCCAAGGGCTTTCCAAAGATTCGGTTCTGAATCAGAAGCTTGCCGAGGAATTCAATTTTCCGTCGCTCGACATCACGGTCAGCGTGGCCGCCCGCTTCCTCCCGGAGGGCATATTTCAGGACTCGGCAAAGTTCGAGGGCAGTACGAAACCCCTGACCGAGCTTCGGCAGATGTGTCTCAACATCAAGCTCTCCGGCCTTGATGCCAGCAAATACGTCATCACTCAGCCGATCAAGGCCATTTATTCGGCTCTCAACGAAAAAACGGCTTTCATTCGGGAATTCGGGAAAGAACCCTTAATGACCCTGGGCATCCTTCCTTTTGAATCTTCGTACACCATGGGGGAAAGCACCGCCTCAAAGGTCAGCGGCAGCCTTCAAAATCCGGAAGGGAGAATCGGGCTTTCGCAAAGCTTGGAGGCCGTCGGCGCGGGCGTCGTGACCCCGATCCTCAATCCCTTCGGGACGTTGATCAGCGGCGTCTCCGCGGTCTTCAAGATCTTTTCTCCGACCAAAAATCTCCCCAACGAAATATCTTATATGACGTCCGACAACGAATTCGGCTGGATTTGGCGCCAGCAGCAGAATTACGGGATCGAGGGCATCCATCACTGCCAGGTCCTGCTGCGGACCCATAAGACGGTCAAGTTTATATTGGCGGAAGTGGAATTGATCACCGACTGGAAGCGGTTCGGAGCCTGGATGAAACAGATAGATTGCATCGTGCCCGTGGTCGAGGGCCAACAATAATTCTAGAGTCAAGCCCTCCGATTATTTTTGCCTGACGTCAAATTGGATATCCGTGAGGAGCCAGTTTTCGCCGGTTTTTTCCAGACTCCATTTATGAAGACCCTCGAATAAAACTTGCCTGGTCCCAGTCTTTCTGGATTTTCCAGTCAGGATATGGAAGAAACTGGCCTCCGCTCTCAACCTCTCTAGGCTCGTTTCCTTAATAACAACAGTGAGATTCGATGCGGACGCTTGGATATCGCTGTAGACTGAGAAGATGAGTTCCGTGTCCTTCGTGATCTTCTGGCAAAGTTCGGGCGTGCAGTTCATCCTATAAAAATTTTCATAGGCCCCCGCTTTAAGGGCTTGGACATATCCGTCCACCAACATCTTAATCTCAGCGTGAGCGAGTTTCTGCGACGCGGAAAGAAAAATCCTCGCCGCCTCGGCGTGCCCGGCATCCAAACTGAGCGCTGTTCGCGCCTGTGTCAAGGCCTCCTGGAAATTTCCAGAATCGAAACTCTGCCGCGCGCTTTCCGCGGCTTTCTGGGCATCCCGGTTTGGCTGTGGTCCAGGAATCGGCTGGGGGTTGGGCTTGCCCGCGTTTTTGATCTTATTAACACGAGCCAAAAAGGCCATATCTGATTCTTCGATCGAGAACCCGGGATAATTTTCAAAAACACGCTTTAGATTGATATCGGTATTGTTGTCCTCACCGACGACATAATAGATCTTAGCGATTATGTAGTAGGCTTCGGCGACTCTCTTTTTCTGAAAGAGCACCTGCTTTATTTTGCCGATATAATCCTCGAGCAGTTTGATCGCGCTTTGGTATTCTCCCTCCCTGATGAGTTGACGGGCTTTTGGAAGGGGGTTCGCCTGTCCCAGGCCGGGGCTAGGAGCTTCGGAGGCAAGAAAAAAGCAGAGCCATAGTCCGATGGCGATGACAGTCGTTTTTTTTAACAATCCGAGTGAACGCATGATTTATCCCCAGGTCGATTCTGAAGTCAAATTCATAGACTCTTTATCTGTATTCCTGATCTTTTGTTTTCTGGGCTTGACGGTTTTCACGACTGGGAGGATCCGGTGTCGATTTTGATCTTTTGAAAAGCTGCCCATCGGAGGATTGCGACTTTAAAACAGGATTTTTCATGAAAGGATAAAATTTCGAACTTGAATTCTGCGGAGAATACGTGATCGTCACAGACAGTGCAACCTGGTTGGTCATTTGAATTTTTTGAATGCATTGATTTTGTATATCTGACACATACACATAGCCTAAATAATCCACTGCGATTCCTGCCGGAGATCCAAATTGTCCGTCTCCCGCTCCCTCGTTCCCCCACTTCGTCATGAATGTGCCGTTGGATGTGAATTTTTGGATGCGCCTGTTGTTCGCGTCCGCCACGTAGACATTTCCCCAGCTGTCCGTGGCCACTCCTGCAGGATTCTTAAATTGTCCGTCCCCGCTACCTTGACTCCCCCATTTAGCCAAAAAGGTACCGCTCGAGTTGAATTTTTGGATGCGGTGGTTATACCCATCCACGACATAAACATTGCCCGGACTATCTACGGCGATGCCTGTCGGTCCGCTAAACTGGCCGTCCCCGCTTCCGTAGGATCCCCACTTGGCCAGAAAAACTCCGCTCGAAGTGAATTTCTGGATGCGATAATTCGAGAAATCGCTGACAAAAACGACGTCCCCGTTTTTTATATCCACCGCGATACCAACCGGGCTATTAAACTGTCCATCCCCGCTTCCGAGAGTCCCCCACTTGGTCACAAAAAAACCGCCCGGGGTGAACTTCTTGACGCAATTACCTTCTTCACTCACATAGACATTGTTCGAGTAATCAACGGCCACAGCCAGCGGGAAAAAAAATTGGCCGTTGCCGGTGCCGTAGCTGCCCCATTTATAGAGGAACGTTCCGCTCGGAGAAAATCTTTGAACTCGATGGTTTTGGTGCTCGACAACCAGGATATTGCCTTGAGTATCGACCGCGACGCCGGTCGGCTCTTTGAACTGGCCGTCTCCGCTCCCAAAGCTGCCCCACTTCGTGACAAATTCATATTTAAAACCGGCGAGGGTGGCATTGACGTTGGCCGTCTGGCCGCCCTTAACCTCGACATTCCGTTCCCATTTCCCATAATTCACAAGTTCGATTTTGAGGGTATGCGTGCCAGCAGCGATATTATTCAGAGTGCAATCCGTGGTCTGGCCCGTGTCAGCATTATCCAGATAGACCTTAGCCCCGGAGGGGTCTGAGATAATGGGAATGCTCCCGAATTGGGGAGACGCAGAGGACTTTTTATTGAGCAATAAAACTGCCAGTGCTCCACCCGCCACAGCGACGCCGGCCGCGATCAGCCATGGGAATTTTCTTTTTTTCGCCTCACCTGCTTTGCCTATGGCCACCGACTGCTCTTTTTCAGGCGTTTTTTCCTTCACCACAGGTTTCTCTTCTATATTGGCCTTCTGTTCGGCCGAGACTACCTCTTTCACTCTGTTGACTCGATCTCGAAACGTTAGATCCGGTTCATCAATGGAAAATGCAGGAAATGTCTCGAACACCCTCCTCAGGTTTGCTTCCGAATCTTGGTCCTCGCCCACGATAAAATAGATTTTGGCGATGATGTAATAGGCCTCAGCGATATTCTTTTTCTGCTCGGCGATAACCCGGATTTTAGCGATATAATCCTCCACCAGCTTGATCGCCCCTTCATAATCTCCGTTCCTAAGGAGCTGGCGGGCCTTCACCACCGCATCCTCCTGGCCTTGCCTACCCCAGATGAAGCTTGATCCCAAAGAAAACCACAAAAAAATTCCCAATGTAATGATTGCCGTTTTCCTCAAAATTCCGGATGACAGCATCGCTCTCCCTTACAGGAGACTAAATTTTCTCCATGCGAGGCTAAATCCCTCTTGGCACATGCCGAAATGTCGTTTCGTGAATAGAAATATCATTCGTCTTCAATATTTGTCAATAGTTGTCCTGGCATTGACATAACTTTTTTATTATTTTACAATTGCCATACACGAGAGGGAAAAATATGAAAAAACTAATAGGGTTCGGAATTGTTGTCTTCCTATCTTTGGCTCTCTTCGCCAACTTGTCCGGCCAAAAGATCCTCAAGAAGGATACCGAGCTGAAAAAAGTAATTGATGTCCGTGAACTGGAAAGCAAAAAAATCGATTTTCGGACTCTTCCAGATAGCCAACTCATCCGTGCCGGAAACATTACTAAGAGCGTTGGTGAAATCAAACAAAAGCTGGCTTCATCAAGAGCGCAATCCAAACAAGCTGCGCAACGCTATGGGCAACTAGCTCAATCGAAATTGAAAAACCAGCAACTTGAGCTTATTAATATGTACGCGGCAAGAGATAATAAATTCAGGTCCATTCTTACGAAAATGGTCGTTGCTTTTCCCAAGCCTTCCTGGCCAAAGGCCCCATCTATTCTTGTGAAACCGGGGACGTTGATTAATCCGCCGGGACCTCCGAAGTTTGATTCTATTGACAAGAACCAAGGTCAGAAGGGTGAAGCCTTCTTAATCCAAGGATCAAATTTTCAGGTGTTCTCGATGGGGCTTGGTCAACAAGTCATCGATAATCAACCCATAGCTCATATTCTCGTTGCCCCGGGGGTAATAAAGGACGCCATAGTGCAAGTCTGGTCGAACACACAAATCATAGCCATTGTTCCTGACACTGGCGGATATCCAGCTTATGACGGATATATCTATGTCGAAACTAAAGTTGGAAAAAGCGATTTCAAGCCCTTCCAAGTTAATCCAGATCTGGAACTCGTCTTGTTAGATCCACGGGATGGGGACCACAACGCTTCGCAATGCAATTGGTGTGATGAAGTATCGGCAACGCAATGTTATCCTCCAAGGTACCCTGATTTTTATTACCTTGTTGACCATTCAACGATAACGACCGGATGTGGGGGCACGGATGATCTATGGCAGACGTTCCGACTGAAAAATGGCTGGGTGGTCAAATACACAGATGTTCATAAAATCACTACAAGTGATAATGATACTGCTGTTTTGGCAAACGACCCAACGGGGAGTGACCAGCCACATCTCCAAATAAACTTCACGATGGGAATGAGTGGAAATGCTCATCTTGTATATTACGCGAGTGTTACTATTACAGGGCCCAAAGGTACATCCTGGAAATAGCTGAAGCAGAATAAAAGAAGATCGTTTTCCAGGTAGTCCAGATAGCGGCAGAAGCATGTATTTAATATCTTTAGCTAGCCTCAGTTATGTAGAGAAATTTTCTTTTCTGAGGAGAGGAGTTTTCTCTTTTTGCGGCGTGACGAATCCTCGTTCCGAACGTTAAAATCCCTCCTCTCGACCACGCCAAAAATCTGCCGTCGGCCGCTTGCAGATGTCAAATCATTGAACCAGTTCATAGCCCAACTATTCAAAAAAAGGGCCAAAAAGAAATATTTTCTCTGGCGAAAATGCGGCTTCGATCACTCAGATAGGATCAGCGGAACTTCTGAATGCGACTAGAACCAAGATCACAGACAAAAACATAACCTGAGCCATCAACCGCAATTTTCTTCGGATACATAAATTGCCCATCGCCTGACCCGTAGCTTCCCCCCCACTTCTCGAGGAAAGATCCACTGGAAGTAAATTTCTGGATGCGATAATTGCCGGTGTCCACGACGTAGACATTCCCAGAATTATCAACTGCAATACCCCGGGGCCTGTCAAACTCCCCCCCGGCGCCAGTCCCCTGGCTTCCCCACTTTGCGAGGAAAGACCCACTGGAAGTAAATTTCTGAACGCGATAGTTTTCAGTATCAGCGACGTAGATATTCCCAAAATTATCAACTGCAATGTCATAGGGATATTTAAATTGCCCATCGCCAGTCCCTGAGCTTCCCCACTTCGCGAGGAAAGACCCACTGGAAGTAAATTTCTGGATACAATGATTGCCGGTATCAAGGACATAGACATTCCCTGAATTGTCAACTGCAATGCCATAGGCATTATTAAATTGCCCATCGCCAGTCCCCTGGCTTCCCCACTTCGCGAGGAAAGACCCACCGGAAGTAAATTTCTGGACGCGATAATTGAGATAGTCAGCGACGTAGACATTCCCAGAACTGTCTATCGCAATGCCCAAAGGACTCTTAAATTGCCCATCGCCAGTCCCCTGGCTTCCCCACTTCGCGAGGAAAGACCCACCGGAAGTAAATTTCTGGATGCGATGGTTGCCACTATCGCAGACATAGACATACCCAGAACTGTCTATCGCGATTCCTTCTGGACTTTCAAATTGGCCATCGCCAGCCCCATAACTTCCCCATTTAGCAATAAATTGATAGGTATGAGTTGTAATCGAATAATTGCTGCTTTCCCCATAGATGCCTCTTTCCGCGCTGCAGGAAACCCTCACCCGATAGTCCGTGCCATCGGCCAGAGAACCCGGAAGAACCCACTTATAGGAACCAGTATTGCTTTGGCTCGAAACAATCGCCTGGACCTTCGTTCCTCCTTTATATAAATCAATATCAACATTCGTAATAGATAAGAAATTCTTCAATAATTGGAAGTTTTGGGGATTTGCATTGAGTTTTTTTGCTGTCGCCAATCCGTTATCATTTTTTTGCGCGGCCGGAGGCCTGGCAAATCCTTGTCCTACTCTCCCCGGAATGCCCCCGAGTCCCGAGAGATCCTTAGGATTCTTGAGCAGCGCCCCGGGATTCATTCCCTGATTCAAGAGCGCTTGCTCCTGCATCCGCTCTCGATGGAAATCACTTGGACTCGCGAAGTTCGGACTTAAGCTCTGAACTAGTCCGCCCTTTACAACATTCAATGAATTCTTGAGCGAGGAATCGGTCGTCCACTTGATCTCGACTTCAAACCCTTTCTCCCAGACTGTCGAACTCGTCGGACTCGTCACAGTGATTGAATGTTGACTTAGTGTCGCAGTCACTGTCGCCGTCTGTCCCCCTGACACGGCAACACTCTGTTGATAATCTTGATAGCCTTCTTTCGTTAGCTTGATCGTATGATTGCCAGAACTGATGTTGCTCAACGTGCAGTTGGTTGTCTGTCCCGTATCCGAGCCGTCCAGATAGACCTTGGCTCCTGTCGGAGATGAGCTGACGCTGATCGCGCCATTCTGGCTCCCCTTCTTCTTGTTAAGCAAAAGGATTGCTGCAACACCCGCGACGACTACTACTCCTCCCACAATCAGCCAAGGAAATTTCCGCTTCTTTACTTCCCCCGCTTTGCCAATAGCCGTCGGCTGCTCTTTCTCCGGCTCCTTTTCCCTCACGAGTGGTTTTTCTACCGCCTTAGCTTTTTGTTCGGCTAGGACAACGCTTTTCACGTTCTCCACGCGCGCACGAAAGGCCCTGTCCGGCTCTTCAATAGCAAATGCGGGAAAAGTCTCGAAGACGCGCCTGAGGTTTGCGTCCGAATTATCCTGCTCCCCGACAATATAATAGGTCTTGGCAATGATATAGTAGGCTTCGGCGACATTTTTCTTCTGTTCGGCAATGACGCGGATTTTCTTGATGTAATCCTCGAGCAGCTTGATGCCGCCTTCATAGTCCCCGTCCCGAATCAACTCCCGCGCTTTTGCAAGAGCATCTTCCTGGCCCTGGCGGCCCCAGACCATGGCAGGCCCCAGGCAAAACCAAAGAAAAGCCCCTAAAACGATAATCGAAGTCGTTCTTAAGATTGCGGATGATAACATTATTATCCTTGTTAGAGCGAAATCGTGCTCAAGACAAGCTTTCCTTGGAAGAGGCCACAGCTATAGCTGACTTGCCAATTCTCGATATACACCATTTTCCCGTTTCTATCTGATGGCGGTTCAAGGTCTATGTCCTCAATTGCCGATAAAATCATTTGTTTGACAAACTCCCGCTTATCCCCGGGTGTTACGCTTAAGCCGATGTCATTTATCGCGTCAACATGTATGCCTCCATGCATATTGACCGATAACGTCAAATTCACTTGACCTTGGACTTTGACCTCCTTTGGAAATCCAGCGACAATCAATTGTTTTATTTTCTCGTTATATAGTCGAATCTTTTCCGGCGGAAGCTGGATCAATTTCACGGCACGTGCGGGAAAGTCCGCCTTTATGTTCTGGGAATTCTGGATAGTCTTAATCTTATCTCGGGCAGTATCGGCAAAACTCCCTGTCGGATATTTATTGAGATAATCATTATAGGCTGCTTCGGTATTCGACTTGGCTGCAGATATCCACAATTGCTGCTCCGCATCGATGGCTTTCAGCCTATCCCGGGCAATACTAGTAATACTGTCTTTTGGATGCTTCTTGAGGTACTCTTCATAGGCTCCGATTCTACGCAATCTGAGTGCGGAAGCCCACAATTGCAGCTCATTCTCGCTCAGCTCAATCTCGTTACCTTTTAGCCTGCCTTTGGCAATAGCGGCAAACCTGCCATATGGCTCTTTTTTGAGGTAATCCTGATAGGCCGCTACGGTATTTGACTTGACGATAGAATTCCATAGTTTTTGATCGGCCTCAATAACTCTTAACATTTCCTGAGCAGAAAGAACAAATTCCCCCTTAGGATACTTTTTGAGATAATCCTCATAGGCTGCTGAGGTGCCCAACATAGAAAAAGGTTCAAACAATTCAATCTCGGAACGGTGTTTTTTTCGCCTGTCTTGGGCAATTTCGGAAAACAGACCTGGTGGAAGCTTTTTGTAAAAATCCTCCTCGGCAGCATTCATTTCCTTGAGGCTCATTTTCTTTTCAGATTCCCACAATTGCTGCTCTGCTTGAATGACTAAGCCTTCTATCCTGTCCCGCGCGGCACTCGCAAAACTGCCGTTTGGATATTTTTTAATGTAGTCCTCATAGACTTCCGCGGTATTTGACTTGGCGGCAGAGTTCCATATTTGCTGCTCAGTCTCGTTACCCTTTAGCTTGTCCCGAGCAATATCGGAAAACCGACCATTAGGATATCTTTTGAGATAATTCTGATAGGCTGACACGGTATTTGACTTGGCGACGGAATCCCATATTTGCTGCTCGGCCGTAATAGCTTTGATCTTGTCCCGGGCAGTATTGGCAAAAATGCCTTTTGGATACTTCTTGAGGTAATCCTCATAAGCTGCGGTGGTACCCAATTCAGTTGTGGAACTCCACAATTGCTGCTCAGCCTCGTTGGCTTTCAGCTTGTCCCGGGCAATATCGGAAAACTTTCCATTAGGATATTTTGTGAGATAATCCTCATAGGCTGCCATAGTATCCAGCTTGGTTGTCGATTTCCACAATTGCTGCTCTGTCTCAAGAGCCCTTAACCTTTCCCGGGCTGTATCGGTAAAATTTCCCTTAGGATACTTCTTGAGGTAATCCCCATAGGCGGCGACGTTATCCAAATTTGTTGCAGATTTCCACAATTGCTGCTCAGTCTCGTTTACTTTTAGCCCATCCAAGGCAACCCGGGCAAGATCGGAGAAAAGGCCATCGGGATACTTTTTCAGATAAGCTTCATAGGCTTCCGCGCTGTCAAACTTTGTCGTCGATTTCCAATATTCTTGTTCGACTTCAGAGGAGGGCCCCGGCTTTTTTGGCTCTGGCATTTTTACAATGAAAACGAAGTCTCCCTTGTCCAAATGCGGATCCCGGATTTTCCCGTATTGAGGATGCTGGGTTCCTTTGGAATAATTCACCACCTGCTTCAAAAGAAACTCCCCGAGTTCCGTCCCTGTAACAAATCCATCCTTATCGGTATCCGCTTCCCCTTCGATGCCCGACACAAACTGCGACTTAAAAATGCTCTTGTCTGGCACCATTTCATCAGCGCTCCCCGACGTGATGAACTGACGGACCGGCCTGGCCGTCTTATAGCTGATAACCTCAGACACAGCTCCCCGGCTCAAAGCAAAAATAGACCCTGAAAAGCAGCTGTCAAAGACGAACAATACGTGTTTGCATTCGATTTGCCGGGCGAAATTTTCGAACCGGTACATATCAATCGCCTTATCCTTAAATCCTTGGTCGTTCACATTCGGATTCGGTGCATCCGCCGGGACTATATAGCCAACCTCCACCTCAGTGGCCAGCTTTATGGTATGTCCATGTCCGGCGAAATATATCAAGAGACGGTTCTCTGGATTACGACCGAATTTTGAGATAAACCCCTCGAGCGTAGAAATCAGCTTGTCGCGGTCCAAATTTCTTGCAACTGTGACTATAAATCCGTGTTTTGTAACTTCTTTTCTTACATCTTCGATATCTTTGGCAACTCCCGGCAGGTCGGGCCAGCCCGCCGTATAATGGTCAATTCCGATGAGCAATGCATAGCTTTCCCGATAGAGATCGATCCTGTTTCCTTCTTTATCTTGGGCATACAGTGGGACTTCCTGGCCTCTTTTTTTTTGGCCTGTTAAAAAGTCTCCAAGAGAAAAAATGGCGACAATAGAGAACACCAAAATAAGCGATGCTTTTTTCATCCCCATGCGCCTGCAAAGACAAAAAGATGCATTCTTTGCCTTCTTTTTTGCCAGTATATGCTGAATAATAAAGCAAAAAAAAATGGCTGTCAACACAATTAAGAATGCCAAAATATAACAAACAATTTAATAGCGGCCGGTAAGGCAGTTTGAACGGATTATAGCGCATTTCTGGCCCAGAAAAGCCACGGTTTCTAATCCTTCATTATTTGGAATTTTCGACTTTACATTTAGTTTTTTTACATATATTTATTGATATAAGGGAATGGTTATTGACATTTAAAGCCCCCATAATGGATATTGGCTCACTTTTAGCGCATTAAGAAAGGGAGGTGTTCTATGGGTCACAAAAATCTCAAAAAGCTATTTTCAGTCATGCTTCTTTCCTGCTTTTTTCTTTTCCTAGTTTTCGCCCTACCGACTGGACTCCGCGGAAATTGGGTCGATGATGCTGTGAATGCCGTAAAGGATGCGCTCAAGGCGGCCCTCGATTATTTTGTGGAAAAGTTGACGGCCCTGATCAAGAGCGTAGAAGATTTAATCAAAGAAATCAGAGACGGGTTCGCCAATCTTAAAGCGGCGGATGTTAATCAAAACGCTGGGGCGAGAACAATTGCAGATTTTGCAGGGGCGTCAAAGGTCCTTAATGAAAATAGTACAACAGCGAAATCGCTCGCCGAAAGCTATGGAAGAAAGACTATCGCGACGCCTGGTGCAAAACCAACTAAGCAGCAGGTCCAAATCCCCGGAGAAACGGCAGCTCAAACTAGAGCTAAGATTTCAGAGGGGCTTACAAAAGCGAGTGCGAAAATCGGTGATCTCCAATCTGCCGCAACGAATATCCTTGCCCCCCGCATGAATTCCGGCCTTGATGCAGCCAACAGTGAACAACAGCGGGCTTATACTGACTGGAAATCCGGTCTCGATAGAATAGCTGATGATACCATTAAACCCCTTCAGGACAGTTTGGATATTCTTAAAAACCTGTTGACCAATTTGAGTATACTCTGGGATCCGATTGCCCAAGCTCAGGCCCAGGTCGATTCGACGGATAGCGGATACCACGCAGTCTGGGATTCACTTTTTGGCAAATATATCGACATCGAAAATAAATATAATGACCAAGTCACACTAGTTCGGCAAGACATATTGCCCAAAATGGAAACATATGTAAATCTCTCAACAGATATCCTAGCTAAGATGAGAGCTTTGCGTGATAGCCCCTCCGAAGAGTCGGCACGGGCACTTCAACAAAGCATCAACTTTACGATTAATCCTGACGGGAGTATTCCAGGTGTGACGCCCCCTTCAGCTGGTCAGCCTCCGGCTGCGGCAGCAAAGCAAGCATTCAAACCGACTGCCGGCCAGTTCCAACAGTCGGCACAATATCGGATTCCGCCTTTCGAGAAGCCAGTGCCCCCTCAAGTTCCCAAGCCTCAACCTCCGAAAGCTGTTCAAGTGTTTAAAACAGTCGCTGCGGAGCTTAAGTCGGCAATATCCAATCCGCTCAAGTTCTCGCCCGAAGTCATGGCCAAGATTAAGTCAGCTCTCGATGAAGGATTCAGTGGCAAAACGCCCGTGCAAGTAAATCAAGCCAAGTCGCAAATTCTCGGGCAGCTCAGAGGTGAATTTGGCAAATACCCAACGCTCATAAGTGCGGCGCAAAAATTCTTGGATGAACAGGCCGCTCAGCGAGCAGGTCAGCAAACAATCGCCAAGCCAACAAAAATTATCAAGAGATAAAGGTATTTTTCCGAAGTTTCATCTCAAGTATCGCAATATATATCTGCATCATCATCTAGGTCACCTATCCCAGAATGGCTAGGAGGGGGTTCTGTTCGGTGATAAATCCCAATAAAATTTTTCTGAAGAGCGCTTTATAGTGGTTTTGGGCTATCCCTGCAAAATTCTTCCTCTCGTCCGATATTGCGATCGAAGAGAGTTTTCGATGGCTCTTCCTCCAGAGCAATTTGCGAACATTACTGTACACTAGCCCGCAGTGAGCCAAGAATATTGCTTATTCCAAAAAAATGAATAAAATTCCATAAAAAGGAGGAGGAAGCAATGGCAAAAAAGTATCTTGCGCCTATTATTATTCTTTTATTTTTTCTTTTAAACCTTTCACCTGCATCTTCCAAGGGATTTTTTAAGTCTCCCCGAAATGTCGATAATAACATCAATCAACAAAAAACCTTGCTCACAAAACCAAAGACTCCGATATCTATCAATCCATCCATTCTTTCGATCCATCCAAAGAGCGCTATCCTTGAAGTAGGTGGGAATCCGGTATCATTGAATGTGGAAGGCAAATTTCTAGAGAAGATTTCGTCTGTGCAGGTGATCAAGGACGGCAGGGTCGTGCCGGAGATTAAGGCCGAGCTTGTCCGACCGTGGCCAAGTTCAAATAAAATTGAACTCCAGTCGGGGCCTCGCGTCCGAGTTGGCAAGGGATATCGGCTCCGGGCTTCTGCACTGGTCAACGCCCAAATGTTCAATATCGACGTGCCCGAAGAAATATTCATCCTTGAGGTGGTTGTTCGTTTGCGAATAGCCCAAAAGTCACTGGAGGTCCTACCAAGACTGCCCAGCCTTCAGCGGGCAGTTACATATCCACTCATCCTTACTATTTGGAACAGGACTCTGCGTCCCATTGAAGATATCCGTGTTCATGATACCCTTGAATCGTATATGAGTGCGCCAAACTTGCTGACAAATCCACTGCCCAACGAAGAAAGATTCCCGGTGAATTTTAAGAGTGGCCAATACGTGACGGTTATGTATCGGAACATTGATATTGGCCAACTGATTGCCTATACGACAGGGATCGGCCTTGACGTACCAACGAATGGATATGTGCTTGTCGCATTCCAGCAGTCATTTCGACTGCTACCTCCGGAAAACGGGAGTGGTTTGTTCGGGACGTCACCCCAGAGAAACAAGCCTTAATCGAGAGCTTTTTGATTACGAAAAACAAAATCCGAAATCACCCAGCGAACCTCTCCAGTCCCCAGGGGTATTCATTTCTCACTTTCAGCCAGCATTAGGCCGCAAAAAGGAATTCCTTCGCTTGCCAGTTGCCAGCGGCGATTTTTTTTGGTATATAATGAATCCTTAAATTACTATGACTGCAACCAAGATCAAAGCGGCCTGTCATCACAAATGGGCCATGGCCAATGTCCGCAGCGGATACCTGGTCATTGAAGGCTGCTTCCACTGCCGAAACAGGATCTCATTTTTTTCCGACGAGCCGGTCCCGCCCATCGATGACTATCAAGAGGGAGAGCATTTTTGGAGCCATCTGGCAGACTATCAGGCCTCGAAATTCGACCTCCACTGCGAGAAATGTTCGAAAGAAGTTCCCTTGAAAGAAGTCATGGCCACGATGTTGTGCATGAGATGCAATCCCGAGTGCGGCGTTTACCAGGCCGGATCCCAGGAAAAGGATCGAAAGACATGGGTCTATGTGGCCCTTTGCGCCAATACGTCTCATGCCACCGGCAAGTGCATCACGAAAGAGGGCATCCGCGCCTTGAACGAATATTTTAATTCCGGGATCGAGGATCCCGCCAAAAAGATTCTGGTTGTCCCCTGCTCCCTGCGCAAGTCCGTCGATACCTGCCAAGGAATCGTGCTTGCGGATGTCGGCTTGACGGAAATGTATTAAGGACTCGAAAAAGGAAAGGTAAAAAATGAAAGTTTCCGAACTTGTAGAAAAAACGGGCCTCAAGCCTTTCAATGAGGCTGCAGACAAGGAAATCAAGAGCGTCTATATCTCCGATATGGTCAGCGACATCATCGGCATTAAAGAGGGAAATCTGTTGGTGACCCTGCAGACGCACAAGAACCTCATCGCCGCGGCCAACCTGGTCGATGTCGCCGCCGTCGTGTTTTCCCGGGGCAAGACGCCGACCGAAGATGTGGTAGCGCTCGCCAGCAAAGCCGGAATCCGATTGCTGGGGTTTGATGGCGACACCTGGACGCTGGCCAAGAAACTCTACGAGAGCGGCGTCCGGTGAAGATTGGCCTTCATCATTCTTTGATTTTATTTTTATAAAAAAGCGGGAAACCGCCGGCAGTTATTATTTTTTATGAAGAATTGATTTTGCTGAGGGAAGTGATCCCATGGCCGAGGGCGGATTTTCTGCGATCAAACAGGAATTCAAGGGAGAACGGGGCGACTTGATCCCCATCCTCCAAAAAGCCCAAGAGCTCTACGGCTACCTGCATCCGGAAGCCATCCGAAACATCTCCCGATGGATCAAGGTGTCCGAGAATGAGATCTATGGCGTCGCCACATTTTACGCCCAATTCCGATTTCACCCGCCGGGCGAGCACCATATCAAGATCTGTCTGGGAACCGCCTGCCATGTGAGAGGCGGTGAACAAATCCTGGTGACAGCCAAACAGCGTCTCGGCATCGGAACCGGGGAAACGACGGCGGATGGGAAATATGACCTCGAGCGTGTCGCCTGTTTGGGATGCTGCGCCCTGGCTCCCGTTGTGGCTTGGGACGAGAAAATCCACAGTCAAATGTCTGTCCTAAAAATACAGAGGCTTCTGGATGAGCAAAAACACGATTGATCGCCGCCGCGTCGAGGCGGTCGCCAAGTGGGAAGAGCTCCAGAAAAGCCCCCAGCCGCATATTTATATCGGCGCCGCATCCTGCGGGTTAGCGGCCGGCGCGGCAGACACCCAGGATGCCGTTGAAACGTACCTGAAAAATAAAGGCTTCCAGGCTCGGATCGTTCAAGTGGGATGCATCGGGCCGTGCTACTTAGAGCCCCTGATGGATATTCAGATGCCCGGAAAACCACGCATCAGCTATGCGAATGTCACGCCCAAGGACGCGATGCTCATCCTCGAGTCATTCTTCGAAAAAGGGGAAATCCCGACGAACCACCTGGCCGGGCATTTCGGCAACGGCGATCTCGATGGAATTCCGCGCTTTTTCGATATGCCCATGCTGAAGCCGCAAGTCCGGATCGTGCTTCGCAACTGCGGCATGATCGATCCCGACGATATCGACCACTACCTGGCCCGGGACGGCTATAAAGGCTTTGAAAAATGTCTCTCCATGCCCTGGATGGACGTCCTGGATACCGTCAAGCGCTCCGGCATTCGAGGACGGGGAGGCGCGGGCTTTCCGACGTGGCGAAAATGGGAGATATGCCGGAAAACGGAAAGCGACCAGCGCTACCTCATCTGTAACGCGGATGAGGGCGACCCGGGCGCGTTCATGAACCGATCCCTGATCGAAGGCGATCCCCATGCCGTTTTGGAAGGGATGCTCATCGCCGCCTACACGATAGGCGCTTCTCAGGGATATGTTTACATCCGCGCCGAGTATCCCCTGGCGATTAAGCGCTTGAAAAAAGCGATCGCGCAGATGCGCGAGCTGGGCCTTCTCGGCAATTCCATTCTTGGATCTGAATTCAACTTCGAAATAAAGATCAAGGAAGGCGCCGGCGCTTTTGTCTGCGGAGAAGAGACGGCGCTGATCGCCTCCATCGAAGGGAAACGCGGCATGGCCCGGACGCGCCCCCCCTTCCCTGCCGTCGCAGGCCTCCACGGAAAACCCACGATCATCAACAATGTTGAAACGCTGGGGACGCTTCCCAACATCCTCCGCAACGGAGCCGAATGGTATGCCGGCTTTGGGACGGAGACGAGCAAAGGCACGAAGACATTCTCCTTGGTGGGCAAAGTCAGGCGGACGGGGCTGATCGAGGTCCCGCTCGGCATCAAGCTCCGGGAGGTGATTTTCGATATCGGCGGCGGAACCCAGAAGCCGTTTAAAGCCGTTCAGAGCGGCGGGCCTTCCGGAGGATGTCTATCAGCGGAATTTTTGGACTTGCCTATCGATTACGAACATTTGGCCGAAGCGGGTGCGATCATGGGTTCCGGGGGCCTCATCGTCGTCGATTCCGATACCTGCATTGTCGATATGGCCAAATATTTTATGTCGTTCACCCAAAAGGAGTCGTGCGGCAAGTGCGTCCCGTGCCGCATCGGAACCCGGCATATGGTGGAGATTCTGGAAAAAATATGCGACGGCAAGGCAGAGCTTTCCGACCTGGACAAGCTGGAAAAGCTTGCTTATATCGTTAAAAACGGGTCGCTGTGCCAATTGGGCGCAACAGCGCCCAATCCGGCACTGTCAACCCTCAAGTATTTCCGGCCCGAATTCATTTCTCACGTCAAGGACAAGCGCTGCCCGGCCATCACCTGCAAGAACCTCGTCATCTACCGGGTCATTCCCGGCAAGTGCACGGGCTGCCAGCGCTGCGTGAAGGTTTGCCCGACCGGCGCGATCAGCGGCCCGAGGTCCGAGCCGCACAATCTCGATCAATCGAAATGTATCAAGTGCCGTTCCTGTTATGAAATCTGCCGTTTCGACGCCATCGCCGGAGACGCCATCGTCATCGAATCATAGATGTTTTGAAATCGGAGAGAAATTTTGGACAGAAATGTTAGCCCGCTCTCAGAGCGAAAATATCCCAGGTAAAAGCATGGCCCGAACAGAACCGCGAACTTTGACCATGGAGATCAACCACCAAAAGGTCACCTTTCCGGAAGGCGTCACCGTCCATCGAGCCGCCGAGTTGAACAGCATCTATATCCCCTCTCTCTGTTCCCACAAAGACCTTTCGCCCTTCGGCGGCTGCCGGCTGTGCATGGTGGAAATCGAAGGGATGCGCGGTTACCCGCTGTCCTGCAATGCCGCCGCTCAGGACGGGATGAAAGTCTTGACGGACACGGCGATGCTCCGTGAGCTGAGGAAAGAAATCTTGAAACTGATCCTCAGCGAGCATCCCTCCAGCTGCTTGGTTTGCGAGGAGAAGGACGGCTGCAAGGATTATCAGGGAACGATTCGGAAAGCCGGCGTGACGACGGGTTGTCGTTATTGCCCCAATGACAGCCAATGCGAGCTCCAGGAATTGGTGGAAAAGATCGGGGTGACGGAAATTGATTATCCCATCTACTACCATGGCTATGAACCTGAGCACGACGACCCCTTTTATGACAGGGATTACAACATCTGCATTCTCTGCGGCCGGTGCGTTCGGATGTGCCAGGAAGTCCGAGGCACCAGCGTTTTGGCCTTCACCTACCGCGGGCCTCGGGTCAAAATCGGCCCGGCCTTCGGTCGTAGCCATGTCGAAGCAGGCTGTGAATTTTGCGGAGCCTGCGTCGATGTCTGCCCGACCGGGGCCCTGGCCGACAAAGTCTCCAAGTGGGACGGAAAGCCCGACGGGTCCTATGTCTCCACTTGCCCGTTCTGTGCGATCGGCTGTCAGATCGAGCTTGATCATAAAAACGGCCGGCTCTCCAAGGCCAACGCCAATTTGGACCCGGAAATCAACGACGGGCAATTGTGCGTGAAAGGCCGGTTCTGCATGCCGGAAGTGACCCATCACTTCGAGCGGGCGAAAAAACCGATGCTCCAGAAAGGCAACTATTTCCGGGAGGTCTCCTGGCAAGAAGCCTTGGAAAAAGTTGCCGCTGAGCTCAAGGGGATTCGACCCGATGAATTCGCGATGCTGGTCTCGCCGGACGTGACAAACGAGAGCCTTTTTGCGGCCCAAAAGTTTGTCCGCGATTGCTTGGGATCCAATGCCATTGACTCGACCGCACGAATTGAGCTTGCGGGAGGATTGGCTCTCTGGTCCAGGCTTTTCTCTTTGCCCATTTCTATTAAGGGCATCGCCAAAGCGGATGTCATTCTCGCCGTCGGCCTCGACAGCCGGTTCAATTTCTCGGTGGTGGGCACGAAGGTCCGAAAGGCGCTCGACCTTTGCGCCGCACTGGTGACGATCGATCCCCTCGACAGCAATTTGGCGCGCTACGCGGACCATTGGCTACGTCCAACGCCGGGTCGAGAAGGGCACCTTTTAAAGTTTTTTGCGGACCATCTTGCCGGCAGGAAAACCGACGCTGCCGCGGCGGCCAAAGAGACATCGGTCGATCTTCAAGTTTTGGAAAAGTCTCTCGAAATCCTGGCTTCCGCAAAGCAATTGACGGTCATTATCGGCCCTCGGGTATTTCATTATGGAAATGGCGAAGCCCTCGTATCCGGCCTGATGACGCTGGCCGAGCGGAACAACATCAATTTCATCCCCCTCTATTTCGGAGCCAATGCCCGCGGCGCGCTGGAAATGGGAGTCTTCCCGGAGATCGGCCCGGGGGCTGCGTCAAGAGACGGCCGCGGTCTGGGTTTGCCCGATATCATAAACGGTTCCAAGCGTCCAAAAGTGGTCTATCTGGTCGGCGATATTCCCTTCTTTGAGAGGCCGGACTGTGATTTCTTGATCGTCCAGGACACCTATCTCCCTCCCTTCAAAGTCGATGCGTTTCTCCCCGCATCCACGTTTGCGGAAAGCGGCGGCACATTGATCAATATTGAAGGCCGGGTCCAAGAAGTCGTCCAGATCGAACATTTGCCGGAAGGCGCGGTGACCGGGATGATGCGTCCCGATTGGCGGATCTTTTCCGATCTGGCCAACTCGCTCCAGAGCGCTTCGATGAATTATCAGTCGATTCAGGACGTTCAAAAAGATATCCAGAAAGCTGTCCCGAATTTTCCGGCGGGAAGTGACCGAAGGCCGCGGCGGCTGAATACGATCGATCATCTTGAAACCGAAAAACCCATCGATGGGAATATGGGGACGGGAGATTTCCTGTTGGTGGCGGAACCGGCCGGCTACCGCCATCGAGGGATTGATATCTCTTCGAAAGTCGGCGGGCTGGGCGAGTTAGCGCTTGAAGAAGGATTTCGGATGCACCCGGACGATATCGGAGCGCTTGGATTAAAGAATGGCGACCGGGTGACGCTCTCTTTCGATAACGGAAAAATTAGCGTGCCCGCAGCGGTCAAGTCTGACAACGAATGTCCCATGGGTGTCATATACTACACACGGCCGGTTGTGTTTGGCGGCCTGAAACATCGGCGGGAGCTGCGGCCGCTTTATATGCTCAAACAGAACCCGATCCGAGTTACCCTAGCGAGGATGTGAATGTATAAAATCATTGAGCGGCGGATGATCGTTCCCAATTTGCACGAATTCACCGTCGAAGCGCCGGCCGTCGCCGAATCTGTGAAACCTGGCAATTTCATTATCGTCAGGCCCGATCAATACGGTGAGCGCATCCCCCTCTCCGTGGCCGACTGGGATCGAGGGGCCGGCACCGTGACGACGATCTTTATGCAAGTGGGCGGGTCCACGGCAATGCTGGCCCGGCTGAAACCCGGGGATTCCATTCCGACATACGTCGGCCCGCTGGGCAAGGAAACCGTGATCGAAAAATTCGGCGCCGTTCTTTGTGTCGGAGGATGTTACGGGATCGGGTCCATCTACCCGATCGCCCGCGCCCTGAAAGAGGCGGGGAATAAGGTTTATACTCTGATCGAAGCCCGGAGCTCATTCCTCCTCTACTGGGAAGACAAATTAGCCAAAGTTTCCGATCAACTGTTCGTCATCACCAGGGATGGGACAAAGGGCCGGAAGGGGCATGTCAATAAAATCCCCGAGATGATGCAGCGGGCCGGGATCATCCCCGACCGGGTCATTGTCAACGGCTGCACGTTCCAAATGATGCGGGTGTCCATGGTGACGAAGCCCTTGGCCTGGAAAACCGTCGTCAACATGAACCCGATTATGATCGACGGGACTGGAATGTGCGGGGTGTGCAGGCTGTCGGTCGGGGGAAAAACGAAGTTCGCCTGCGTCGATGGCCCCGATTTTGACGGCCATGAGATCGATTGGGAGGAATTCCTGGCGCGGCGCAAGAGCTACAATCCTGAAGAAGTGGACCCGCTGCGCAGGAGCAGCTGCCGCTCGCATTTTTAATCCGAATCACGGCGACGACCTGGAGGAGGTTGCTGAGAGTGGCTGAAGAAAAACCGCAAAAGAAAAAGATCGACTTAAACCGGCGGCCCATGCCCAAGCAGCACCCGTGGGAACGAGTCAAGAACTTTGACGAGGTCGCTCTGGGATATCCGGCCCAGACGGCTGTGGAAGAAGCCTCTCGGTGTCTGCAGTGCAAAAAACCGCTCTGCAACCAGGGCTGTCCCGTCGGCATCGATATCGCCAGCTTCATCAAATGTATCGTCGACGGCGACTTCGCCTCCGGAATCAGAAAAATCAAAGAAACAAACGCGCTCCCGGCCATTTGCGGCCGGGTCTGTCCCCAGGAAGAGCAGTGTGAAAAAACATGCGTGCTCGGGAAAAAGGAAGTGCCGATCGCCATCGGCCGGCTGGAACGGTTTATGGCCGATTGGGAGGCCGCCGAAGGAAAGATCGAAGTGCCGGACATGGCTCCGAAAACCGGAAAGAAAGCGGCCATCATCGGCGCCGGGCCCGCCGGCATCACCGTCGCCAACGACCTGATCATCCGCGGCCATGATGTCACCATTTTCGAAGCTCTCCACGAATGCGGCGGCGTCTTGGTCTACGGCATTCCCGAGTTCAGGCTCCCCAAAGCGATCGTGAATCGCGAAGTGGAATACGTCAAGAGCCTGGGCGTTAAGATCTATACGGATTTCGTGGTGGGAAAAACCAGGACCGTCGACCGGCTGCTGGAGGAATTCGACGCGATCTTCGTCGGCTCGGGCGCAGGTCTTCCCTGGTTCATGGAAATTCCTGGAGAGAACCTCAACGGCGTCTATTCAGCCAATGAATATTTGACTCGTGTCAATCTGATGAAAGGATTCCGCTTCCCGGAATATAAAACCCCCGTGAAACGTTCCGGCCGAGTGGCCGTTGTCGGCGGCGGAAACGTGGCCATGGATTCGGCGCGGACGGCCATCCGTCTGGGCGCCGATGAGGTGCATCTGGTCTACCGCCGAAGCAAGGCCGAACTGCCCGCCCGCGCCGAAGAGGTGGAGAATGCAGTCGAGGAAGGAGTCATTCTCGATATCCTCACCCTGCCCGTCCGCCTCATCGGGAACGAGAATCGCTGGGTCCAAGAGATCGAATGCCTGAGGATGGAGCTGGGGGAACCCGATGCCTCGGGCCGGCGGAGACCGATTCCAATCGAAGGGTCCAATTTCCGCGTGTCCTACGACGCCGTCGTGATGGCCATCGGGAACAGTCCCAACCCGCTGATCCCCATGACGACGCCGGGGCTGGAAATCAGCAAAAAAGGCGGAATTGTGACCAATCCGGAAACGGCCCGGACATCTCGACCGAATATCTGGGCCGGCGGAGACATTGTCAGGGGCGCGGCAACGGTGATCAGCGCCATGGGAGATGGGAGAATTGCAGCGGCCTCCATGCACGCGTATCTGATGAATCAGGAGAAACCATGAAACTCGTCGAGATCAAGGATCTTCTCCAATGTGAAGTCTTAGCGGGAGAAGACGATCTGCAGGTCGATGTCACTCAAGTTGTCGCTTCGGACGGCATGAGCGAAATCCTGGCCTTTGCCAAATCCAAGGAATTGATGATTACCGGCTTGACCAACATCCAATCCATCCGCACCGCGGATATCGCCGGCGTCAGCGCCGTCATTTATTGCCGGGGAAAGCGGCCCGATAAAAAGGTCGTCGATTTTGCCAAGCAAAAGCGGATTCCCGTCCTTATCACGAAGATGGTCATGTTTGATATCTGCGGCGTTCTTTATAACCGAGGCCTTAAAGGTGTCTCTTGATGACCGTGGAGTTGTTGCGAGAAAGCTTTGAGATCCAGGGAAAGAATTTTGATAAGGCCGGCGAGGTGTCCGGGGAAATCAAGGTCATCCTCAGAGATCTCGGCATCGACGCCGTGAATCTCCGGCGCCTTGTGGTCGTAGCTTTTGAAGGAGAGATGAATGTGGTCATGTACGCCAACCGCGGAACTTTGACCCTCATTCTCACCGATGAAGATGTCAACCTGGAGATCCAGGACGAGGGCCCGGGCATCCCGGACATCGAATTGGCGCTGCAGGAAGGATATTCGACGGCTTCGGACGAGATGCGCGAGATGGGCTTTGGCTTCGGCATGGGACTGCCGAACATGAAAAAAAATTCCGACGAGCTTCGCATCGAATCCGAGGTCGGCAAGGGGACGTCGGTATTCGCAAAAATCAGGCTGAATTCCAATGTATGAACTGAAGCACGGATTCAAGATCGATGCAGGTAAATGCAACGGCCGGATGCACTGCATGCGCGCTTGTCCGACCCATGCCGTCCGGGTCAAAAATGGCAAGGCCCACCTCATCTCTGAGCTGTGCATCGATTGCGGGTCGTGTCTCGGCGTGTGTCCGACCGGGGCGATCACCGCGACCACGATCAAGTTTGCCGAATTGGACAGGTACAAATTCAAGGTCGCCGTGGCGTCCCCGGCGCTGTTCAGTCAGTTCGGCATGAAAGATACGCCCGCCCAGGTCGGTCGGGCCCTCCTTGACCTCGGCTTTGATGCGGTCTGGGAATACGCCGTCGACATTGATCTAATCGACCGGGCCATCATGGACTGCGTGAAGAGCTGGCCCGGACCGTTCCCTTTGATCTCCAATTCCTGCCCGGTGATTGTTCGATTGGTTCAGGTCGCTTATCCCAGCATGGTCGAGCATCTGATCCCCGTCGAAGCGCCGCGCGAAATCGCCGGCCGGGAATTGAAGCGCAGGTATTCCCAACAATTGGGCTTAAAGCCTGAAGAAATTGCCGCGATCTATATCACGCCCTGCCAGGCCAAAACCATATCCATCCTTCAACCCGCCGAAGAATCGAAAAGCTATCTCGACGGCGCCGTCGCCATTAAAGAAATCTACAATGAGCTGCTTTCGAAGATGCGAAAGATTACCGGCTTCGGCGATACCCCCAAAGGCCTGGTCAGTTCGGGCGAATTGTTGCATTGGGGCGCGCCGGAAGGGGAATATCCAAAAGTATCCCGGGAACATTACCTCCCTCTGACCGGCCTCGTGGATGTCATCAAGGTCTTTGACGATATCGAAAAGGGCAAAATCCGTAATATTGAATTCCTGGAATGCCACGCCTGTCAGGGAGGATGTATCGGCGGGAACCTGACGGTCGAAAACCTGTATATTGCCCGGAGCAAGAACCTTCATTTGCTGGCCAATATGCCCAAGCCCGGTCCGGAGTTCGAGAAGGAAGTCGAACGGCGATATGCCAGTGAAGATTTTTCGTTGAGGGGTTCGGTGAAAGCGCGCCGGACGGAAGGAGAGGTCGTTGACCTTCGCGAACGGGTTGGCCGCAGAAAACGGGCGGACGAACTTCTCAAGGCGCTTCCCTTGCTCAACTGCGGACTGTGCGGCGCGCCCACCTGCAAGAACCACGCGGAGGATGTCGCCGCCGGCCGGGCGGACTTGGGCGATTGCGTCTTTCTATCCCTTCACCGCATCGACGTCTTGCGCACCTACTATAAAAAATAGGGCTTTCCAGCAACGGGATGACGGCTGCGGTCTCTTCCGTCGACCTAACCCGACCTACGTCGCCTTCGAACTCTTCGCTTCCAAATCCTTTTTTATTGACAATCTATTTCCATTTTTGTTAACATTTTGCCAAGAACTAAAAATAATCTAAAATGCAGGGTTTTCGTCTATCCGTTTTTTCTTTTCCCTGCAACGCTTAAATCGTACCGAAAAGGAGGGGAAAAATGAAAAAAGGGATTTTTTTCCTGGGACTACCCATTATTCTGGCCGTGTGTCTCGCGACTGCGTTCCTCTACTCGGAGGGTATAAATTTTATCGGCCAACAAAAGACGCAGGGGGACGAACAGGATGCAATGGCATCGCAACCTGCCCAACCTCCCATCGAATTGATTCAACTCCAAAAAAAGCTGGTGTTTACCGTGCGACCGAAGGTTGTTTCGGTGAACGTCGCAAGCGTCACACTTGTCCAAGGCGGGAGCGAAGTTACGGCTGAATTCCAGGGAAACAATTTCGACAAGATCACATCCCTTACGGCGTTGTTCAATGGATCACCATCTGCCGAAGTCCAGATTAGGATTATTAAGGCAGGCTCAACGGCCTGCCAGGTTGGCTTCCGGGCCACGGCAGCCGCACCAGTAGGCACTTATGCGCTCCGTGTCATTGCCGGTAAGGAAGATATCGATATCCCGACCACGACGTTCAAGGTCGAAGTTACCGCTCCTAGAACACAGCTGGCCTCGAAACAAAAGACATTAGCTCAACTTGAGACTGTGCCAGCCTTACGAACTGCGCCGACAACCGCGCCGAGCATACCGCCGCCGACCATCAATTCGTTGGATCTGATATTGACGGGGTATACTCTGAACGGGAGCAACCTGTATTCAAGCTCGGCGTCTCTGAATGTCTATGAAAACGCCACTGATGTGACGTCTTTTGTGACTGAAAAGACCGGGACAAAGCTCGTGGTCACAGGCTCGCCTTTTCCCCTCGGACCGATTGCCGTTAAGGTCAAGGTCGGGGATAAAGAATCAACTTTATCCTATAATAACTTGCCACCAACCATCAGCGCCATCAACCAAGTCGGGGACGCATATGAGATCATTGGATCAAGGTTCGGCAACAATGCCCAGCTTATAACCGTGATCGAAAAATTTAGCACCGGAACAACGGTAAATGTGCCGGCACAATCTATCACCCTTAACGCGGACTCAAAGATCACAATAAATAGGCTTCCGCCGTTCAATACTTATGAGGGGAATTGGTACGTGACTGTCAAGGTCCAAAGGCTCTCCTCGGCCCAGGCGCAAAAGTCCTTTTATTACAAACCAGAGATTGTCCAGATTAACTTCACAGACAAGGGCTGGGAGATTGTAGGAAATAATCTGGCCTCATACACGGTAGGCAAATATTTCGTTGATGGCCACGATTATACGGCAAAAATTAGCTCTGCAACTCTCGTAGGCAGTCCGCAGAAGTGGCAGGAGCAGGGATTCGCCTCACCGGGTACGCACACGCATAAGATCCAGATGCTGAACAATCCAGATCCCTATAAGGAAAGTAATACCTTTACGGCCACCCACCCGGCCATCCCTACGAGCGCCATTCCTAGCTTCTCTATTCAAGCGAGTACTCGGACCCCTTCGCCGGGAGCCCAATTGGCAATATCCGTGATGCCGGGTTTTTCGATGTCCTGGAAGAGCTTTCTCGCTTTCCGTTGGGTAGAAATGAACAAGCCGCTTAATTTCAGCACCCCGCAAGAAGGTCTGAGCACCTTGACTGATGCATTACTGCAACTCCCATCTGATGTCCCATTCGGAACCCAGACCATTGAAGCAAGCATAGAAACTTATAAGACATCATGCAAAATCTATGTCATACCCAGTCCCTTACCTGCCGTCAGCGGTGTCAGCGGCGGTGTTGCAGGGCCAGCAGGAAAATTAGTCATCAAAGACGGCGATGACCTTAAGATAATGACGACCGGCCAATATGATTACGCAAAAGTCGAGCTATGGGTCAATAACAATCCAGCCTCACCCAATAGCTACAATGCTTTCGGGCCTCGGACGTTCAGGAGGACAGCCAACGGAGAGATTGTCTTCCACGTTTCAGGCCCGAACACGGTCACCCCCATCGCTGGACCTGGTCTCATTATTATTCAATTTGCTCTCGACGCCGTTCCTCCGTCCGGATGGTCGGTCTCGTCGATTTTGTCGGAAAACCGTTCGACGGCCGTATATTACGCCAATGTGCCGATGTTGAAGTCTGCGTCCACGCCTGGAGCTCCAACGATTGCCGGATACAACAATCCGGTGTTCCCCAATTTAGACTTCAATATTGATGGATTAAATCTTCTTGTGGAAGGATTCACGCCGACGGTAAAAATGGACTCTACACCGCTTCAAGTTCAACCGGGAAGTACGGCCACGAGGCTCATCGTAAGAGTTCCTTCATCCTCTACCGTTGGTGGTTTTTTATCGGTCAACAACGGCTTTCGCGAAAGCCTCGGCCCGGCATATCTTTATGGATCAAATGTTTATGCTACTGTCGTCGTGCCGGAGATTGTTCGGATATCGCCAACGAGCGTAGCCAAGGGCGCTGCCAATTACGAAATTAAGGTAGAAGGCAATTTTCTTGGCTTACTTGCCGATTCAGCAAGCCTGAACGGTGTGGCGGGAAGCGTTCAGCTAAGGGCGCCAGCATACATCACAGTCCTCTTCCCCAATACCATCACGACGGGAGACATCATCGTCAAAACAAAATCAGGCGACGCGAAGCCCGCCACCACGGGCACAAACAGACTGACTGTCTATTGAACAAGAAGATAGCTTGATCGTTATTAAATTTATGGAGCCCGAGTGGAAAATTAGACAATTGAGTCTCCTTATTTGACCAAGCCAAGATTCATGTGAGGGCAATTTTCTGATCAAAATGGCGCATTCTCCCTAAGCGAGCCATTTCTTTGTGCCATCTGCTCAGGGTATTGACATTTCCCTTCGGAAAAAAATATACTTTGCCTTCAAAATGAACGTTGAGACATTAACATTGCTCACTGTTTTTGTCCCAATGATTGGCTCCTTGACCATCCCGTTAGCCGCCCTGATATCGAAGTCTGTGCGGTCGGCCTGGGCCGTCCTCCTCGGCGCTGCAACCGCGCTTCTGCCCCTCTTCCTCCTCCCGGCGGCCTTCAGCGGCGGCGAGACCATCATCCGGAAGGAATTCATCCTGGGATTGGACTTTATCCTTATCATCGACCCGCTCTCCATCTTTGTGTCCATCGTCTCCTCGTTCGTCGGCTTCCTCATCATCCTCTATTCCCTCGGCTACATCCACCACGAAGAAAACCAGAATGAATACTATCTGATGGTGGTCCTCTTCATCGGGGCGATGATGGGGCTGGTGTACTCGGGGAACCTTATCTTTATCTACCTTTTCTGGGAGATCATCGCCATCTGCTGCTGGCGCCTGATCGGCTTCTACCGTTTGAAAGAACACGTTCTCAAGGCGGACAAGGCTTTCTTGGTCACTTTCTTCGGGGCTGTGGTCATGCTCCTGGGATTCATCCAGATCTATGGCCGCACGAACACCTTCGACGTCACAGCCATGCGGGGGACGGTGATCCCCGGGACCGCCGTCTTGCTGATCCTGTTCGGCATGTTTTCCAAGTCGGCGACGGTGCCTCTTCACACCTGGCTTCCCGACGCCGGCGTCGCACCGACCACGGTGACGGCGCTGCTCCATGCGGCAGTGCTCGTCAAGATCGGCGTCTATGCCTATGCCCGCCTCTTTCTTTATGCCTTCAAGCTCCCCGGTGACTGGCCGCAGGTCATTCCCATCCTTGTCGTTATCTCAAGCCTTGTCGCGGCGGCAGCGGCCACGGTTGAAAACGATTTCAAGCGCATTCTGGCCTACTCTACCGTGAGCCAGATCGGCTATATCTTTTTAGGCTTCAGCGTGGCCAATGCCTCCGGCGTATCGGGCTCTCTTCTGTTCATCCTGATGCACGGGCTGGCCAAGGCTGGACTGTTCCTTTGCGCAGGCATCGTGATCCATGCCACGCACAAGCGCGACATCCGGGAAATGGGCGGGCTCATCAAGACCATGCCCATCACCGCTGTCTCCTTCCTCTTTTGTGCTTTCTCCGTGATCGGCATCCCTCCCTTCGGAGGCTTTTTCTCCAAGTTCCTGGTCATTATGGGGACGGTGAAGGCAGGACAGATCTGGGTCGCCGCCGCCGCCCTGTTCACAGCCGTGTTGACCATGTTTTACCTTTTGAAAGTCTTCAGCCAGGTCTTCCTGGGTGAGCCAAAAAGCGCCGCCCCTGAAAAAACGAAAATCATGATCTTTGTGGTCGCCCTCCTGGCCATTTTATCCTTGCTGGCGGGTCTCTTCGTCTCGTATCCCGCAAAACTGGCCGAGATCGCGACCACCCATATTATTGGTGGCTAAAATGACACCCCATATGCTTTTATGGCCGATTCTCCTGCCGGCCTTCATTGCAGTCGTCTCCCTGCTCATTCCGAAGAGCGTTAAATATCTGAGAGAAGCCATCTCTCTCATTGCCTCGCTCGTCATCCTCTATCTGGGATTTGCCTTTTTCTCCGTTAAGAACCTTGAATTCCGCCTGCCGTGGATGGGACAGGGCATTCATTTCGAGCTGCGCTTGTATCATTTCTCGAGTTTCATTCTCTTGGGCCTTTCGGGCTTCCTGTTTTTGATCACGCTGTATTCAATCGTCAAGATGAAGGGCCATCCCCGCATCCGGGAATATTATGCATATATTTTTCTATCGGCCGCATTGGCCAACGGGGCCGTCCTGGCCGACAATTTCGTTCCGCTCGTTTTCTTCTGGGAAGGCTTGCTTTTAACCCTCTACGGCCTGATTTCACTCGGCCGGAAAGAGTCCAACCGGACCGCCGTCAAAGCCTTTATCATCAGCGGATTCTGTGATTTTTGCATGATCCTGGGCATCGGCATCCTCTGGGCGATCACAGGCACGCTGACTATGTCCCAGATTTCGGTCAAACCCGAAGGCCCGGCGGTCGCCGCGTTTATCCTGATGATGATCGGCGCCATCGGCAAGGCCGGCGCCATGCCTTTCCACACCTGGATCCCGGATGCCGCCATCGACGCTCCCGTGACCTTCATGGCCTTCATGCCCGCTTCCTTTGAAAAACTCCTGGGCATTTATCTCCTAGCCAGGATCACGCTGGACTTCTTCAAAATGGAAAAGGGCAGCGCCTTGTCGCTCGTCATGATGATCATCGGTGCCGCGACCATCGTCTTCGCGGTCATGATGGCCCTCATCCAGAAAGACTTCAAACGGTTGTTGTCCTATCACGCCGTGAGTCAGGTCGGCTACATGATCTTGGGCATCGGAACGGCCATTCCCATCGGCATCGCCGGCGGGATCTTCCATATGATCAACCACGCCATGTATAAATGCGGGCTCTTTTTGAGCGCCGGCTCGGTCGAGCATCGCACGGGGACGACCGAACTGAAAAAATTGGGCGGCTTGAGCAGAGAGATGCCCTTGACGGCATTCGGCTTCAGCATCTGTGCCCTGGCCATTTCGGGCGTCTGGCCGCTGAACGGGTTTGTCTCCAAGGAAATGGTGTTCCACGGGGCGCTGGAATCGGGCTACACGATCTTCGCCATTGCGGCCTGGGTCGGCGCCATCTTCACGTTTGCCTCATTCCTAAAGGCAGGGCATTCTGTTTTCTTCGGCCCAAGAACGACGGATGTTCCCAAGGTCAAAGAAAGCCAAGGGGCCATCGTCCTGCCGATCCTCATCCTGGCGATCCTCTGCATCATATTCGGCGTGTTCAACAAGCTGCCCTTGACGAACTTCATCCAGCCCATTCTTGAAGGCCACGTCGAGGCCGGCGAGACCATCAACTTTACGACCCATGCCCTGAGCCTCCTTAACCCGGTGGCCGGGATATCCATCCTCTGTCTGCTCATCGCCCTGGGCCTTCATTTCTATGGCTGGAAGCGCGGCGATAAGAAGGCCCATCTGGCTTCCGAGCCCGTCCATAAATTTCCGGGGATCAAGCAGGTCTATGACCTGGCCGAAGCCCGTATTTTTGACCTTTATGAGCAGGGCATCATATTCCTAAGAGGGCTTTCCCTGGTTTTGTTCAAAGGGATCGACCGGCCGATCGATTTCTTCTATGAAAAGATCGTGACGAGAGTCGGCAGCGCCTTCACCGGCGTTTTAAGCAAGGCCCATACCGGCCATTACGCGAACTACCTGGCTTGGTGTTTGGGGGGGCTGCTCGTCGTTGCCGCCCTGATCAATTTGCTGATAAAATAGTGTATTTGAAGATATAGAGGAGGACTTTTGATTTTTCTGTTTATCGGTTTGCCTCTCCTGGCCGCCGCTGTCCTGCCCCTCGTCGGAAAAATTTCGAAGAAATTCCTGCCCGATCTCATTTCCAACGCCGTCTTCCTCTTTCTGCTTATCGTGGCCGCCACCTCCGGCCGGCAGATGATCAGCCACGGGCCCGTCCTCAAGCAGCTTAACTGGTTCGGCGAGCCGATCAATATCCATGTCGCAGTGGACGGCTTCAGCCTCTTCATGCTGATGGCCATTTCGCTGGTGACCCTGTGCGTCGGCCTGTTTTCCATAAACTACATGGACCACTACGGCGCCAAAGCCAACTATTACGCCCTGCTCCTGATGATGATGGTCGGGATGAACGGGCTCGTGCTCGTGACCGACCTATTCGGCGTTTATCTTTTCCTGGAGGTAGCCGCCATCGCCTCTTACGCCCTCGTCGCCTACGGCCTCGAGCATGACGAGCTCGAAGCCTCGTTCAAGTATCTAATGCTCTCGGTCATCGCCTCCGCGGCCATTCTTCTAAGCATCGCCGTGATCTTCGGCATAACGGGTAGCCTTGGTTTTGCGGCGGTGGCCGAAGGCCTCAAGAGCCTGGATGACAAATTTGTGGTGGGCTTTTGCGCCGCCCTGTTTATCATGGGCTTCGGCCTGAAAGCGGCCTTGGTTCCCTTTCACGCCTGGCTGCCGGACGCCCACCCTTCGGCGCCCGCGCCCATTTCGGCCATCCTGTCGGGCCTGCTCATCAAGGTCTCCGGCGTCTATGCCCTCGTCAGAATATTTTTCACCGTTTTCGGCCTGACGCCCGCCCTGTCTCAAGTCCTGATGTATCTCGGCGCCGTATCCATCGTAGTCGCCGCGTTTCTTGCCCTTGGCCAAAAGGACATGAAGCGCATGCTTGCCTACTCCTCGATCAGCCAGGTCGGCTATGTCGTCCTGGGCATCGGCATCGGCACGCCGCTGGGCATCGCCGGCGGGCTCTTCCATCTCTTCAATCACGCCCTGGCCAAAGCCCTTCTATTCTTGAATTCAGGCTCGATCCAGCAATCGACGGGGACGCGAAACCTCGACGAGATGGGAGGGCTGGCCAAGCGCATGCCCCTGACCGCGGCCACAAACCTCGTCGGCTCGCTGTCGATCTCGGGCGTGCCGCCGCTCAGCGGGTTTTGGAGCAAGCTGATCATCATCATCGCTCTCGTCCAATCGAATGAATGGTTCTTGGCCGTTGTCGCCGTCCTGGCCAGCGTGCTCACGCTTTGGTATTACCTCCTCATCCAGCGCAAGGCCTTCTTCGGCAAGCTGAATGAGCGCTGGAAGGATGTCAAGGAGGCGCCTTTCTGGATGTCGGCTTCGACTATCATCCTGGCCCTTCTTTCCATCGGCATCGGCCTCTTTTTCTCGATCGTCATAAAATCCTGGATCCAGCCTGCCTCGGATGTGCTGGCCAAGGGAATTCAACTTGTGCTCGGTTCGCGGGGATTTTAGAAGATGATTTGGCAAATACTGCTTTTATCCGGATTGGTGCTCTTCTCCGTCCTGGCCATTCTGTCGAAGGACCTCATCAAATCGGCCATCAGCCTGGCCGTCGCCAGCCTTCTCCTGGGGATCATCTTTTTCCGGATGAGCGCGCCCTACGCCGGGGTCTTTGAGATATCGGTCGTGGCAGGCCTGATCACTGTCCTCTTCATGCTGACCATCGCCCTCACCAAGGCAGAAGGAGACGTCCGTGAATCCAGGGTCGTGAAGCTTGCCTTCCCTCTGTTTTTCGTGATCTTCATCCTCATCGACGTCCTGGTTATGAAAAGCCTCCTCCAGAAGATCCCGGCGCTGCCGGAGACAGTGGAGAAAGGCACCTTCGGCGATGTCCTGTGGAAGCAGAGAACATTCGACCTCGTCGGCCAGTTGGCGGTCATCCTGGCGGGCGTGTTTTCCGTCCTGGCCTTGTTCCGAAAGAGAGACAAAGATGAATAGCACGTGGTTCCTGTATATGGCGTTCGCAGCCGGCCTGCTCTTCGTCGGCCTCTACTGCCTGCTGACCATGAAAAACGTGATCAAGCTCTTTATCGGCATCGAGGTCATCAGCAAGGGCGTAACCCTGGCCCTGCTGGCCACCGGGTTTGTCAAGAAGAACACCCTCCTGGCCCAGAGCCTGGTGATTACCTTCATCGTGGTCGAAGTCAGCCTGGTGGCCACGGCGCTGGCCATTATCATCAATATCTACAAACACACCAAAAGCCTGGACATTCGCAAGCTGACAAAACTGAGAGGGTAAACAATGAAAGGAATTGATTTTCTCATCTCACCGCCCGTCGCTTTTATCCTTTTCTTGATTATCGCCTTCTTGCTCACCCTCCTCGGCAAGCGGATGGCGCCGAAGCTCAATAAAGTCGGCGGCAAGCTCACCACTTATGCCTGCGGAGAGGATATCCCCGGCACCAAGGTTCAATTCGGCTACAGGCTGTTCTTCTTTGTCGCCCTGTTCTTCACGATCATGCATGTCGCCACCCTCATGATCGCCACGGTCCCCTCGGGCAAGATCGTCTGGTTCGCCGTCCTTTACCTGGCCGTGATCTTCCTGTCCATCATGGCGCTCGTGACAAGGAGTTGAAATGCTGAATCGATTAGTGCGCTGGTCCCGGATCAAATCGCCGTGGATCCTGCACCTCAATTCGGGCGCCTGCAACGCCTGCGACATCGAGATCTTAGCGGCCTTGACACCCCGCTTCGATGTCGAACGCTTCGGCGTCCTTCTCAAGGCCACGCCGCGGCACGCCGATGTCATCATCGCCACGGGACCGGTTACCCGTCAAATCAAGGATAGGATCATCCGCATCTACGAGCAGACGCCCGACCCGAAATTTGTCGTTGCCGTCGGCGCCTGCGCTATGTCAGGCTGCGTCTATCGCGGCGCCTATAATATCATGGGAGGCCTGGACCAGGTCATCCCGGTAAACGTCTATGTGCCCGGCTGCCCCGCCCGTCCCGATGCCATCCTGGACGGCGTCGTCAAGCTCCTGGGCAAATTATAGATTTGAGGATTTTATGAACGACCTAGAGATTATCGAAAAAACGAAAAGCCTCCTCGGCGATAAGATCCTCGAAATTGCCAATCCGGCCGTGAGGCGCATATTTATAAGAATCGAGCCTTGGAATCTGTTGGCTGTGGTCGCCGGACTTAGAAAAAACCTGAACATCACCTATCTGGCGACCGTGAGCGGCGTCGATTTGGGAGAGTCCTTCGAGATTCTCTATCATTTCGGCCATAACAACGGCAGCCTGACTGTCCGAATCCAAATCCCGCGGGCCAATCCTCATGTCGAAAGCATCTGCTCCGTCATCCCCGGAGCGATCCTCTACGAACGGGAACTCCAGGATATGTTTGGCATCATCGTAGACCATATCCCCGACCCAAGACCGCTCGTCCTGCCAGATGGTTGGCCGGCCGGCAACTTCCCCTTGCGGAAGGATTGGAAATTCGAGCGTCCCGAAGAGATCATCCCCGGAGGCAAGAAATGAAGTTCACCATTCCCATCGGCCCCCAGCACCCCGCGCTCAAGGAGCCGATCAGCCTGAGGATGACGGTCGAAGGCGAAGTCATCCGGGACGCCGACATCCGCCTCGGCTACAACCACCGCGGCCTGGAGAAGCTCGCCGAGGAGAGGAGCTGGATCCAGAACATCTACCTGACCGAGCGCATCTGCGGCATCTGTTCGCATTCCCACGCCACCTGCTTCGTCCAAGGCGTGGAGAAGCTCATGGAACTCAATCCGCCCAAGCGCGGCCTGTATATCCGAACGCTCGTCGCGGAACTCGAACGCATCCACAGCCATCTGCTCTGGCTGGGCGTGGCGGGCCATGAGGCCGGCTTCGACTCCTTCTTCATGTACACCTGGCGGGACCGAGAAGTCGTGATGGACCTCCTGGAAATGATCTCCGGGAACCGGGTCCATTACGCTATCAACACCATCGGGGGCGTACGCCGGGACATCGATGAGATGCAGAAACAGAAGATCCTGGACGGCATGGAAGTTCTCAAAAAAAGAAGCGAATACTATTTCAAAATCGGCGCTAATGAACCGACATTCGTAGGGCGCCTAGCCGGCGTCGGGTATCTGTCCAAGGAAAAAGCCATCGACCTGTGCGCCGTCGGCCCGATGGCCCGGGCGTCCGATCTGCCCCAGGACGTACGCAAAGACGATCCCTATGCCGTCTATGATGAGGTCCCTTTTGATGTGTGCACGGCGGACAGCTGCGATGTCCTGGGAAGGACCGTTGTTCGGATCAAAGAACTTTTTGAATCTTACAAAATCTGCGGGTTCCTGATGAAAAACCTGCCTCCCGGAGATATCGCCGTCAAGGCCCCGACCAAAGCCAAGCCGAACGAGGTCGTCAGCCGCTATGAGGCGCCCCGGGGTGAAAACACGCATTACATCAAATCCAACGGGACGAATAAACCGGAACGGCTGAAAGTCCGAGCGCCGACGCTGGCCAACTATCCGGCGACGGTGGAGATGCTCAAAAACGGGTTTATCGCCGACATTCCGCTGATTTTCGCCGCTATCGACCCCTGCATCTGCTGCGCGGAACGGACGGTGGAAATCGTCAACGGCCGGACCGGCGAAGAAAAAACCCTGCGTTTTAGCGAGCTCAGGCAATTGGCCGACGAACGATTCGAAAAAATGCTTCCGAAAAGGAATGCGGAATGGCCGTTCTGAAAACATTGCTTTACCTCGTCGTCTACCCGGGAATTCTTTTCCTGTTTGTCTACTCTACGTTTTGCGAATGGTTCGACCGAAAAGTGTATGCCCGCTTGCAAAACCGGATGGGCCCGACGCACACTGGCCGATGGGGCATTTTGCAGCCGGTCGCCGATTTCTTCAAGCTCATGTCCAAGGAAGATGTCGTCCCGGACAAAGCGGATAAAACCCTGTTCATCCTCCTGCCTATCTTCGGCCTGGCCATCGTCGCCACAGCCGGACTTCTTCTCCCTCTCTGGCACTATAATCCGGCAAAAGCGGGCTTCAATTCGTTTCCGGGCGATATCGTCGTCGTTCTCTATCTCCTCAGTCTGCCGACTTTGATCTTCTTCCTGGCCGGCTGGTCGTCGACAAATTTGTTCTCGACCATCGGCGGCACGCGCGTGCTGACCATGCTCTTCGGCTATGAAGTTCCCCTCTTCATGGCCGTCCTCAGCCCGGCGATCCTGGCCAATTCCTGGCGGCTCGTCGAGATCGCCGCGTTCTACCAGAAAAAGCCGTTGCTCATCCTGCCCAACCTGCTGGGGTTGGTCATCGCCATCATCTGCGTCCAGGCCAAGCTGGAGCGGACCCCGTTCGATATCCCCCACGCCGAAACGGAAATCGTCGGCGGGACCTTCACGGAATACTCGGGCAAGAAGCTGGCCTTTTTCCGGCTGATGACCGACATCGAGTTGGTTGTCTCGAGCGGGCTTGTCGCGGCCGTCTTCCTGGGAGGCTTTCCCGGCGGCCTCTGGCTGGGCTTCCTGAATTTCGTCGTCAAGACACTTTTCGTTATCTTCTTCCTGTCGCTCATCCGGGCCTTGACCTCGAGGATCCGGGTGGACCAGGTGGTTTCCTTCGCCTGGAGATATCTGGCCCCCCTGGCTGTCCTCCAACTTTTGATCGTCATCTTGATCAAGGGATTGCTGTTATGAGATTAGCGGTTTTTCTTCCGGAGCTTCTTCGGAGTCTCTTCAAAAAGCCGAACACCGTGGATTACCCGTTCAAGAAGCTCGAAGTTCCCAAGGATTTCCGCGGGACGCCTTTCCTCCATCCCGATCTCTGCATCGCCTGCCGGGCCTGCGAACGAGACTGTCCGGCCGAGGCGATCGAGATCACGTCGGTGAGCGACGCCGAGAAAAAATTCAAGATGATCATCCACAACGACCGCTGCATTCACTGCGCCCAGTGTGTCGACTCCTGCCCGGTCGTGCCCGTGAAAGCCATGGAGATGGACCACCTGTTCGAGCTCGCCGATTTCGACCGTCATGACCTCAAGAAGGATTGGGTGTTCGTCAGAGCCGTCCTCAAGAGGGAGCCCAAGCCGGCGCCGCCGGCGCCCGCAGCCCCCCCGAAAACCGAGCCTGCCTCATAAAATTACGGGGACGCGCACTTCCGAGCTAGAAAAATCGGCCTCCGGATCGTTCCCACCTATATCCATACGAAACTGAAGAGAACTGATAATTTTTTGGCATTTGGATTATATCCTTTTTTTTTATGATAGGATCGCCTAAAATAAGAAAATGAGTTTAGCCTTTGGGGACTCATTTTTATGAAGAAAGATCCACCCTCATCCCAGCTCACCTGGAAAAGCCGGCTTAGAAAGGAAATCCTTTCCGCACGAAGAATCGTCGTCCTGGGCGTGGGAAATCCCGCAAAAGGAGATGATGCCGCGGGCATTTTATGCGCGCAAGAGCTCAAAAAATTGATGGGCGGGAAAGGGCGTTCACGCCTGAAAATTTTGCTTGGCTATGAAACTCCGGAAAATACCACGGGCGAAATCCGGAAGTTCCATCCCAACTTCGTTTTGATTCTAGATACCGCCAGGGGTCAGTACAAGCCGGGGACTGTTTTTTTAGTGGAAAAAGACGACATTGAGGACGACGGCGTCTCAACGCACAGGATTTCGCTGGCGCTGCTCATTTCTTATCTGGAGGAAACCGTCGGATGTAAAGTGATGGTCCTGGGTATTCAGCCCCTCAACCTGGGCTTAGGCGAAAAAGTCTCCGAGCCCGCGAAAAAATCCGCAACGGCCCTCGCCGCCTATCTCGCCAATGTTTTTGTCGGCCAGAGTTTATAATGAAGAGCATTCCTATATTAGAGAGGTTTAAGAACCTATGAAAAAAAAGACGATCGGATGGATTTGGCTGATGGTGGTCTGCCTTCTCCTTCTCTCGCCGCAGGCCGTATCGCCGCAGTTTACGGGGATCAAGCTTCCGGATACAGCCCTTCCCCTGGACGTCCTCAAGACAATCTTGAACGAAGTCAGCGGGCAGCTGGCCTTCAACAACGAGGCGGTGATGGCTGCGCATCTGCCGCCACGCTCCGAGGAGGAGTACACGGGATTCTTCTTTGAAGCGGAATTTTTGGCCAAAAAGCTCAAAGAGTACGGCCTGGATGATGTCCGGGTCGAATCCCTGGAAAAAGGCGTCGACCCCCGAAAATGGTGGGCCGGGTTTGAGGGCGAATTATGGATCGTCAAGCCCGAGGCGAAGCTCCTGAGCCGGCTCTCCGAGGACCCGGCGCTCGTCATCCGTGGTTCCGACACCGTGGACTGCGAAGGAGAGCTTGTCTTTATCGATCGCCGCGACGTCCGTAAGCTCAAAGACATGGATTTCGCCGGGAAGATCATCCTGACACCGGAATATACAGGCTGGTTCCCCGATGCCTTTATGAAGGGGGCCCTGGGCGTCATTTCTTATTCAAACAGCATCCGGCCGCTCGACGATCCGGATCAAGTCCAATACGATATGCGCCTTCAGAAGGGCGACACCAAGAACAAGGTCTTTGGTTTCCAGATCTCCCAGCGCCTCGGCTATGAGCTCCGGGACATGGTTCTCCAGGGTCAAAAGATCACGGTGCGCGCCCGGACGAAGACGGCGGAATATCCCTTGAAGTTCGACACGGTGTTCGCCTCCGTCAAAGGGACCTCGCCTGAAAAAAAGGGATTGATGTTCACCGCCCACCTATTCGAGCGGCCGCAGAAACAAGGCGCCAACGATAACCTCAGCGGCAGCGTCGTCCTGGCCGAGGTCGCCCGGACGCTCAACGCCCTCATCCGCCAGGGACTTATCCAGCGGCCCGAGCGTTCGGTCTATTTCCTTTGGATCGAGGAGGGCTCGGGCACCATGGCTTTTTTCCGCAGATATCCAGACATCGGCGAGAAAATCTTCGGGGCGATCAATATGGATATGGTCGGCGAAAACCTGGACATGAACTCCGCCTTCTTCAATATCGAAATGCCCTATTATTCCCGATCGACATTCCTGAGCTCGGCGGCCAAGGATTTCGCGGACTTCGTTTTTATCGCCAATCTGCCCACCTCCGATTACCAGCCTCCGACGCCCTGGATGCCGCTGCCGTTCCCGATCGCCGAAAAGAACGGCTCGCTCCAGACCTTCCGCTACCGGATGACGCCTTTCCGGGGCGGCAGCGATCACGGTATTTTCATAGAGTCCGACGCCGGCATCCCGGCCCTTTCCTTCAATGTCTGGCCTGACATGTGGTACCACACGGACAAGGACACTCCCGATAAGTCCGATCCGACTCAGCTCAAGCGCGTCGCCTTCATCGCCGCCGCCTCGGCGCTGGCGACATGCTCGGGCCATGAGGACGTGCTGGAGGGCCTCATCCGGGAAACCTATTCCGACCGGCTCCTGTTCATCCAGGAAACGGTCGCGCAGACGGTTTCGAATCTGTCCCGGCTGAAAACAGACGACAAGGGGGTCGCCTTCAAAAACGCCGTGAACAACGTGAGCGAGTCCGTGCGGCTGAGCAAGGATGTCGTGCAGGGGATCCGTGAGCTTGCTGCAGGCAAGCCGAAGGCGACTAAGCATCTGGATCTTGCGCTTGTCGGGCTCGACAGGCTGGCCGTCGCGTACTCGGGTTATTTGAAGGGAACCTATGAGGATATGGCCCGTCTTATCGGGTTTCGGTCGGAGATCTCGAAGCCCTCGGCCGACGAGATGAAACTGGATAAGATCATTCCCAGGAAGGTCAAGCCGGCTAAGCTGGGTGATATGTTTCCCTCCACCGGGCTCTTGGAGGCCTTGCGGAAAGACCCCAAAATCCAGATGCAAGTCTTTATGAAATACAGTTTTAACGCGCTCATGGAAATGTACATTGCCATTGACGGCCGCCGGACACTCGGCCAGATCCGTAACTTGTTGAGCTTTGAGTTTACGCCTGTCGACGCGCCTGATTTGATGGCCATCGCCAAATGTCTGGAAGACGCGAAGATCATCGAAACGGCTCCGAAACCGTCCAAGCGGCCGTGAAGATTGGGGTCAAACCTACTCGTTACGCATAAATCATATGGGGAAAGTTGCGTAATGAGTAGGTTTGACCCCGGATTTCTTATTAACCCACCAGGATCTAATTGATTTCCAAGGCGTCCTTGCCGGGCAGCTTCGGGAACGGCGCGTGCGGTTCGACCTGGTACCAATAGGCTACTGAAGCGATATCATCCTGGAGCGGAAGATAGCGGCCTCCAGACCTCCACCCCAGCGCTTGGATGGTTACCTTCAAGTCCTTTTCGAAGCGCACGGGGTCCATGATGTGCCACCGGTAGAGGCCGAAGCGCTGCTGGACGTCGTAATGGCCGTCCCCCCGGATGACCTGGGCCAGCCCGGTGTAGGGCGTGCTGAACTCCGTGTAGCGGACGACTCCATCCGGTCCTTTGGAGTCAAAGTCGTACGATCCGCAGAAATAATCCTCGGTCCCGGTCCCGCAGATCGTCGGGAAATCCGTATCGCCATCCAGGTAGAACTTGATTTCGCCCTCGCCCCACCAGCCGTTATTGTTCACACCCCAGGCCATGTAGGTGCCGACGTACTGGCCCCAGCCCTTGACTCCGTCAAGGAGGGTATAGACGCTCTTGTAAGGCAGCGGATTGACCCGCCGGAACTGGGCATGGAAGTAAGCAGCATCCTCGGGCACTTCGGTTAGGGTGTAATTGATCTGGTAATAAATCGTGAAATTGTCGTCTGCCAGGTTCTCCAGGGTGATCTTGAAGGCTTTGCGGAAGGGCATCTGCCAATAGCTGTTAAAGGCGCTTCCGGGATTGACGCAGACCGGAAGCGAGTTGATCTGGGCGTATCTCTGCCAGCCGCTGGCGAAGAAATCGCCGACCGGGGCTTCGACCGAGGGCTCCTTTTCGCCGTCCCAGTAGAATCGCAGGATGGCAAAACGCCAGGTGCCGGCCGGAGTCATCCAGATCTGCTGGATGGCGCCCATGCCTTGGACGTCGGCGAGAACGAATGTCTCCTTGGGCTTGATGACGACAAAGGGCGAAACCTTCCAACCCTGGCCGAGGTCGCGGGCGGCTTTCATCGCCGGCCCGTTTATAGACATGCCGGCCTTGCCTTTTTCGCCGGCGAAATTCTCCGGACTGATCGACCGCGTCTTGGCATGAGACAGCCGGTAGAGGTTGCCGAGGTTGAGATAAAGCCCGTCGAACGGGTTCTTTTCCTGAGCGGCGTAAAGTACGATCGCCGCCGTGAGAACCACGCCAATTTTTATAAGTGCTTTTTTCACAAAAACCTCCTTTCGAAATCGTTGACTTGATTTATATTTGCCACGACGAAAAAAGTCAAGCTTCTTCCTCAATATCTAAAGCGACCGATAGCGAGGACTCCTCAACCACGCGCCGGATGCTTCTATCCGCATATCTATTCCAATAGATGCTCGAAAAAATCGCGGAATTATCGGATAATAGACGGGAGGGCCGGAGGACCCATGGAACGACATTCTAAAAATCCGATTCTGACCCGCAAGGATATTCCCGCCATCCCTCCCCTGCTGATCGATGCCACGTCGGTCTTCAACCCGGGCGCCGTCAAATTCGGCGGCAAATATCTTCTTATGCTGCGCGTCCAAAGCCGCTCGCGCGAAACGTTTTTCGTGATGGCAGAGAGCCGGGATGGGGTAAAATTCAGCGTCGCCAGGGAAATCGTCCAATTTAGGGGGATCGACAAGATCAAGGAAAAAATCTACCATGCTTATGATGCCCGCATCACGCACCTCGAAAACGCTTATTACATTATGTTCGCCATGGATATGGATAGCGGCTGCCAGCTCGGGCTTGCCAAAACAAGCGACTTCCAATGCTTTGATTTTCTGGGAATGACGTCTACGGAGGATGTTCGAAATGGAGTGCTGTTCCCGGAAAAAATGGGCGGAAAATACCTGCGAATGGAGAGGCCCAATAAAGCGCGCATGGAAGGAGGGCCAACAACCGGCAGTACGATCTGGCTGTCCGAATCCGATGATCTAATCCGGTGGAATGAGCTCGCCCCTTTGATCAGCGGCCGCTTTCATTACTGGGATGAATTCATCGGCTCCGGGCCGCCGCCCGTTAAAACCCGAAAAGGCTGGCTCCATATCTACCACGGCGTGGCCACCCACTTCGGAAGTGCCAATATCTACCAGGCGGGCGTGATGCTGATGGACCTGAGTGACCCGGCCAAGGTCATCGGCCGATGCCGGGGAAATATCCTCGAGCCGCGTGAATCGTATGAGCTTGCCGGCCAGGTTCCCAACGTCGTTTTTCCCAGCGGGATGATCGTTGAGAAAATCGATCGGGACGGGTTCGCGATCCCTGACAGCCCCGTCAAGGTCTATTATGGCGCCGCCGACACCACCGTCTGTCTGGCTACAACGACCATCAGCGAACTTCTTGCGGCCGCTCAAGAATCGCCGATACCCTAAAAAAGTTACAGGAATCCCCCCTCGTCCTTTCATATGTCAATTGCGAAACGGGAAAATAAAACAGAGTTAGAGTAGGAGGGGGCAGGCAGATGCCCGACGTTATTACTTCAGGGCTTCTAGCCTCTTCTTAGCGTCTTCGACTTCGGGCCGGCCAGGGTCGGCATCTTTCCAGAGGTTGAGGAATATTTGGTATTGCTCGGCGGCTTTCGCCTTTACACCCTTCTTCTCATAAAGCTTGGCCAGTCTGTAATGAAGCTCGGGATGGACGAGAAACCGCGCCCGGTTGTTGGGGTCAAAGGTAACGAGCTTCTCATACTCAGTGATGGCTCGATCGACGTCGCCTTTCTTCAGGTAAGCCCTGGCTAATACGTCCTTAAAAAAAGGCGTATTGTAGCTTGCCAGAAACTTCGCATCTTGCATCCCGTAAGGAACAGGAGGTACCGTCTTTTCAAAAAAGACAATAGCCTTATCCGGAAAGCCCTCGGCCAGAAAGACCTCAGCCTGAATAAGATTGGCAATGAAATTCCCCCACTCTCTCTGACTGGGAGTCAAACTAGGCAAAAGGGATATTGCCTCGGCCACTCTTGTTTTGGCCGAATCTATCTTGCCCTGTTTCAATTCGATAAAACCCAAGACACTGAGGTAGGAAACTTTATAATAAGCTTCGTTTCTAGGATATTGATTCACAAGGACATCAAACCACTCTTTATTGCATTTCCGAGCGAGATCAAATTCACTTCTGAATAGATAAATGAGTGATTTAAAATAGCTGATTTGAGCTTTTCCTGCGGCGTCCCCCACCGTGGCCAGCATTTCTTCTGCTTTTTTCAGGTTGTCCAAGCCCTTATTCAAGCTGCCGAGCCAGCCTTGATAAAATCCCTTGAACGCGAATCCGTCCCCTTTCCAGCCTGCATTGGGTGCCTGGGCAATGAACGTTTCCAGCCAGGCTATGGCCTTAGCCGGATCCTCTTTCAAAGCATAGATATAGGCAATACAATAATTGGAGGTGAGAAATCCGGGTTTCACAGCCAGAGCCTCTTTGTACTTAGCGATGGCCTCGTCTAATTTGCCCATAAGAAAATAGGCTTCGGCCAAAGAATCAAGCGGGTTGGCATCGTTGGGATTCAAAGAAGCATACTTCTGGAAATGTTCGATCGATTTATCAAAATTCCTGAGAGCGAGGTAAATGTAACCGAGCTCATTATGCGCCTCTCCATAATCAGGATCGAGCTCAAGGACTTTGTTCTGCTCTTCGATGGCCTTCTCATAGTTATTGGCCCCGCGATATACAACGCCGAGCCAATAGTGAGCTATTTTCTCCTTGGGGTATTTCTGGATGAGTTCCTGCAAAAGCCGATTTCTGGCTTCCCGGTTGCGTTCTATCGTGTTGGCATAGGCAGCCTCTATATAAAGTCTTTCTCTTTCAGTGACTTTGTGGGCTAACGCTTTCGCTTTTTTAATGGCCTTATTACTTGCCTGAATATTGCCCAAAGGCCCCTGCGTATTCCCAAGAAGGAAATAAGCCATGCCGAACTCGGGGTCTAGCTCGACGGCTTTTTCGAGCGATCTTACGGCATCTACATAGTACATTTTATCGAACTCTTCTCCGCCTTTTAGAAAATACTTATAAGCCTCCATCGAGCTTGTCGTTACATCTGCAACCTGGGTTCTTTCGGCTTCGATTTTCTCTTTGGTTGAGCCGATGCCCGCGGAAATGACTCTGCTCAATTCGTCGATCTGGGTTCTCAGGATGCTGTCCGCTCCTTCGCCCCGGGAACTGGCGCTTTTAAGCATTTTTCTGGTCTCGACATCCAGGACCTTGACGTCCGTGGCAAACATATCTCCGGCCTTGACAAAGCTTCCCAGGACAATGGCTTCGACGCCTTCTTTACGGCAGAGCCGAAAGCCTGATTCGCGGTCAATGGTTTCTGCATTCTTCTCGCCCATCTGCGAAAGAAGGTCGGCCATTCTCTCCCAGGTGACCACATACAGCCCGCCCCTCTGCTCCAGGCTGGTGATGAGAAGGTTAGGGATGGCTTTTCGGAGATAATCAAAAGCTTTGTCCCCGGTCTGGTTTTCAAAGCTGATGACCGCGATGGAGTTTTTGATCTTGGGGGAAGGCACCGCTTCCTTCCGGGGGAGAAATTTCCAGAGGAGTATCCCGGCGAAGACGACAGAAACCAGAATGATCGCTGGAATCATCAGCCGCTTTGGCTCGAATTGAACCGTGATCCGTTTGGACGTGAGGGTTTTTCGTTCGGGGACGACGCGTTCGGTCGTGGGAATTCCTTTTTCGATCTTCCCGAGCTCGACCTCGACTTCAGCCGCTGTCTGGTATCTCTTCGCCTTGTCCTTTTCCAGGCATTTGAGGATGAGGCGATTTAGGTCGTCGGGAATATGAGGATTGAGCTGATTGGGGTCTTTGGGGATCCCTGTCTTGTGCTTGATAGCGACACTCAGGGCCGTCTCGCCTTCGAAAGGGACTCGCCCCGTGGCCATTTCATAAAGAATGATGCCGAGCGAATAGATATCGGACCTCTGATCAACGTCCTTGGCTTCGGTCTGCTCCGGCGACATGTACTCCGGCGTACCGATCATGACCCCCGCGTCTGTGATCCCTTTCTCCCGGACCGACCGGGCGATTCCGAAATCCATGATCTTGGCGTTTCCGCCCTTGTCGATCATAATGTTCTGAGGCTTTAGGTCACGATGGACAACTCCCAAGCTGTGAGCTTCGGCTAGACCATCGCAGACCTGTTTGCCAATGCTCAACACGGTCCCGATAGTGAGGCCGGTGGACATGCGGATAATGGTCTTTAGGTCCTCGCCGCCGATGTATTCCATCGTGATAAAGTGGGCGTTATCGGCTTCCCCGATGTCGAACATCCCGCAAACATTCTTATGCCTGATTTTCCGGGCCAGTTTGAGCTCGTTGGAGAAACGTTCGATGGTTTCTCGATCCGAGGCGACCTCGGGCTTGATGAGTTTGAGGGCAATTTTCTCGTTAATTTTCGCGTCAAATGCCTTATAGACTCGTCCCATCCCGCCTTTGCCAAGCTCTTCGATGACCTGGTAGCGGCCGGCAAAGATCGAGCCGGTGGTCAATTCTTTGATGGGAGTTTTCAGGGTTTCTGTTTGGGAGACGGGGATTTCTTTAGAAGAAGGAAGCGGCGTCGCACACTTCCCGCAATAATTCGTATCTTCGGGATTATCAAAATGACAATTGGGGCATTTCATGGTCGTTACCCCTTGCGAGGATGAGCATAGAATAATCATTTGCGGAAAAAGAGTCAAATCAGACTTCCCATCTATTCTTATCGTCGAAGGTTGAGGTTTGATCCCGATTTTTTCTCTTTTTTTTCTTGACAAAGCCGTGCAATCTGTATAATATCCAATCTGTAATGATTACAAACAAAGAAACGCTCAGAGACCGGCTCATGAGCAAGGGCATCAAACCAACCTACCAGCGGACCGCCATTCTCGGCTTCCTCCAGAACAACCGAACCCATCCCACCATCAAATCGCTCCACGACAGCCTGATCAAGACCATCCCCACCCTCTCCAAGACAACCCTGTACACGACCCTCGAACTGTTCGCCAGGAAAGGTTTTGTCATGCCCCTCTCGATCGACTCCTCGGAAGTCCGTTATGACGGAGTGCCCACGCCTCATCATCATTTTTGCTGCGAGCGCTGCGGAAATATCATCGACCTCGACATTTCCTGCGTTAACAGCCGGCGGGCCGAGATCGAGGGCCACCGGATCAAAGAAGTCCACGGCTATTTCAAAGGAATCTGCAAAGACTGTCTAAGACAAATACATAAAACCAATAAAAGGAGTTCCTCATGACAAAATCAATCAAAGGAACAAAGACGGAAAAGAATCTTTTGGCTTCATTCGCGGGCGAGTCCCAGGCGCGGAATCGCTATACCTACTTTGCCAGCGTCGCCCGGCAGGCCGGCTATGAGCAAATTTCGGCCATCTTCCTGGAGACCGCTGAGAACGAGAGAGAGCATGCCAAACGGTTCTTCAAGCTGCTGGAAGGCGGAGAGCTGGAGATCGTGGCTGCCTACCCGGCCGGCGTCATCGGCGACACCGCCGCCAACCTCGCGGCCGCGGCCGCCGGTGAAAACCTGGAGTGGACCAAGCTCTACAAGGAAGCCGGAGAAGTCGCAGCCAAGGAAGGATTCCCGGAAATCGCCAAGCAGTTCAAGGAGATCGCCGAAGTCGAAGTCGAGCATGAAAAGCGCTACCGCAAGCTTTTAAAAAATGTCAAAGAAGGCAAAATCTTCAAGAAAGATACCGTCGTCAAGTGGAAATGCCGGAACTGCGGTTATGTCTCGGAAGGAAAAGAGGCGCCGACCAAATGCCCGGCCTGCGACCATGCCCAGGCCTATTACGAGCTGATGGCCGAAAATTATTAATAACAGCCCGCGCTAGCGGATTATCGGGCGAATGACCTCGGCGTCGAGCTTTCCCAGCTCAGAGGTCAGCCTTTTAAACATGGCGGGGCCTTTATAAATGCCGAGAATCGAACCGCCGGAACCCGCAAACTTGGCCGAGGCTCCCAAACGCCGCGCCGTCTCGATCATTTCCATATTTCCCGAGCTGATGTTCATGATCTGACTCCGCAGGTCAAAATTCTTGTTCATTAAATCGAACAGCCGCCCCGTGTCCCCCGCCAACAGGGCGGCTTTTCCGACCTCGGCAAGCTCCGCGATCTGTCGAAGCGTCTCGATGATAAAAGGATCCCCTTTTTCATAACGGATCCGGATATCGTTAAGGACCTTGCCCGACACCTTCCCAAGCGACGGTTTATACGCTAAATAAAGATCGGGGAGTAGCTTCGGGTCGAGCCGCTCATAGACGCCGTGGCCCTTGTCCTTGATCATCGTCTCGTCGAGGTCCATATAGACACAGCCCTCATAGACTTGGGTCACCCGGTCCATGAAGCCGGCGCTGATATCCAGTTCATCCCGCTCCGCGCTCAGGATGAGCGAGGGCTGAACCTGGAGCGGAATATCGACGTCATAGAATTTCATCAGGGCCCGCATCGCCGCCGTGACGATGGCGCTCGAGCCTCCCAGCCCGACCTGGCGCGGGATCGTCGATTCGTAATGGGCGGTGAAATTGCGGCGGGGAAGGCGAATGTCGTGGCCCCGACAGTGCTCATAAAATTTTTTCAGGGTCGCTTTGATCAAGCGCACGCCGCCGTAATATCCATAAAGATAAACCCGCTCGGCCAGTTGGCGCAGGCTGCCATAGGTTTCTTCGTCCTCCGCCCGCGGGCCGATCTGGAGTTTTGCGGATTCTTCAAGCCTGACCCGGGCAGAAAAATTCTTGACGGAAATGGCTATGACTTTCCCGAAATAGCCGTCCGAGGGATTTCCCAGAATGCCGGCCCGTGCATAGGCAATGCCTTCGGTCATGGTTGTTCTCAATCGATCGCGGCCAGCGCGCCACGGATATACCCGATGGATTCGGCGGCGCCGGCAAGCGGATCTTTTTCGTCTTTCTCATATTCCAGGCTGACGGTCCCGGCATAGCCCAGCTTGAGCAGCGTCCGCAATAATTTGGGGATGTCGATTACGCCTCGGCCGACCTCGATCGGCCCTCCATCGGCGGATGACGCCGTGACGTCTTTGATATGGACATCGATCAGCCGGTCGAAAAACTGCTCGGCCGCAGCCGCCGGGTCCACGGTACTGCGCTGGGTATGTCCGATATCCAGGCACAGGCCAATGCGCGGGTCGAGGCCTCTAATCTTTTGATACACGCTCTCCGGCGTCGGGAAGAGCTTGTCGCCGGGGCCATGGTTGTGGACCGCCAGCCGGATATCGAACTCCTGCGCTTTTTGATTAACAAGGTCTAATAGCTCGTGGTTGGGAACCCCGACGATGATCCGCATCCCGGCGGCCTTCGCATAATCGAACGCCTGGTGAACCTCTTTTTCATTCCGCATATAAATGACGCCACCTGCATAGAGGTCGAGCCCGGCTGCTTTGACCTTTGTCAGGGCCGCTTGAATTTCCTCCACCGTGCTTTCCAGGGGAAGATGGACGCTCTTGAGGGAAATCCTTGCCAATCCCAGCCTTTTTGTGATGAGCAGAAGGTCGTCCAGGCCAAAAGCGCGGAACGTGTATGAAGCAAGCCCGAGCTCGAATTTCGTCTCTGGTTTTGCACGTTCCTGGCCGCCGTTGTCTGAAGACGCCCCCAGAAGTGAGGCTAACGGCGGTGCGGCCAGCGCGACTCCTGCGGCTTTCAAAAACTTCCTGCGAGATGTTTTTTCCATGTCGCTCCCTTCATTTCGGCAGCACCCAGGGGCTTCGATAAAGCCTACCGACTAGGGCTTGGGCCTCCGGATCATTCACGACTTGCTCATTCTGCGGATCCCAGCGCACGGTGCGGCGCAGACGCACAGCGATATTGCCCAAATGACAGGCGATCACGGACCTGTGGCCGATCTCGACATCCGCCGTCGGCGTCTGCCGCGATTTGACGCAATCGATGAAATTGCGGACATGCTCGGGATGGCCGTCTCCCGAGCCGCCTTGGCGCGGTGTGGGCATCATCCGAAAGATACGCTCGGGCTGATTTACCCTGTCAGTTTCCGAATAGACCTCCCAACCTCCTCTGTCGACGACAAGGATGCCGTTTTCGCCGTGGAATTGGCAGCCGTGCTCGCGCTGCCACGGCCCTACGCCGCAGCCGATCATGTGTTCCCATAGTAGAGAATAGCCTGGAAACTCCATAATGGACTGCTGGGTGTCGGGCGTTTCACGGATATCGTCCGGAAATCCGTATTTCCCGCCGATGGCCATGGCGCCCACCGGGTCGCCGCCCATGGCCCACATCACGACGTCGATCATGTGGGCACCCCAGTCTGTCGCTAGGCCTCCCGAATAATCCCAGAACCAGCGGAAATTATGGTGGAAGCGCATCGGGTTGAATGCCCTCTCGGGCGCCGGCCCGAGCCACATATTATAATCCACGCCCTCCGGAATTGGACCATCGGCGGGATTGCCGACGCTTCCTTTCCAATCCAGATAAGCCCAGGCGCGCGTCAAGCGGATCTTGCCGAGCTTCCCGGACTTGACGAAGGCAACGGCGTCCGTGAAATGCTTGGAGCTTCGCTGCTGGGTGCCGACTTGGACGATGCGATTGTATTTGCGTGCCGCCGTCACCATCGCCCGTCCTTCCTCGATGGATGTGGCCAGCGGTTTTTCCACGTAGACGTCCTTTCCCGCTTGGCAGGCGTAAATCGTGGCCAATGCGTGCCAATGGTCCGGCGTTCCGACGATCACGCCATCAATGTCCTTGCGTTCAAGGATTTTCCGGAAATCTTTATAGCCTTCGGGAGCCTTGCCGCGGGCCACGGCGACGAGCTTCTGTCCTTCGGCAATACGTTTCTCATCTATATCGGAAACGGCCGGGCAATCCACTTCGGGGCTGCGAAGAAACGCCGACAAATCAGCCTTCCCCTGGTCGCCGCTGCCGATCAGGCCGAGGCGGACCCTGTCGCCGGCGGCGGCTTTTTTCTGGGAGGCATCAGACGCCGCAAAAAGCTTAGGCCCAGGCGCTGCCGCCGCGAAAAGGGCGGTTGCCGACACGGAAGCTTTTGTTGTATCCCCTAGAAATTCCCTTCGCGAAATCTTTTTCATATCATCTCCTCGGCCAGCCATAAAATATTTTATTCCTGCCCATTATATATACAATAAAAAAAGATAGGATTCTAGGGTTGAAAAATTTTGCCCGGTTTGACATGATTATCCCAAAGGAGATGGATTCCATGAAAAGAAAGCTTCGGTTCGTCGTTACGATAACAGCTTCTACGATCGCTCTATTTTCTTTATTTAGTCAAGCCGGCCAGAAAAACACCGCAACCTCCCGGTCCTCTTCGCCCCTTAACATCCTTACAAATGAGGAGGCGGCACAGGGTTGGGTTTTGCTGTTTGACGGAAAAACCTTCAACGGCTGGCGGGGTCTCGGCCGCGAGGCGGTCCCCAAAGAGCATTGGATCATTGAGGACAACGCCATCAAAAAAGTTCCCACCAAGGACGTGCCTCGCCAGGCGGACGGCCAGCCCCTGGCGGGCGGAGACCTCATGACGATCGATGCCTTTGAGGATTTTGAGCTTGCCTTCGATTGGAAAATCAGTCCGGCCGGGAACTCCGGCGTGAAATACAACGTCTCGGAGGAAATGTCCTTGAAGAATGCCACCAATCGCGCCGCTTTGGGCTTTGAGTACCAAATCCTCGATGATGAGAAGAATCCCGACGCTAAGAACGGCCCCAATAGGACGGCCGCCGCACTCTACGACCTGGTCGCGCCCCGGAATAACAAACTCAAGCCTGTCGGCGCCTATAACACGGCTAAAATTATCTTCAAGGGCAGTCATGGCGAGCACTGGCTCAACGGGGTGAAAGTCTTGGAATATGACCTGGGGACTCCCCGGATGAACGAGCTTCTGGCCAAAAGCAAGTATAAAAGCATCCTCAACTTTGCTCAAAAACGGAAAGGCCACATCGTTCTTCAGGACCATACAGATGCGGTCTGGTACAGGAATATCAAAATCCGCAGGATTAAATAAGAAATTTGACCGCTTATTTCCACAATGTTTTCGGATAAACTCCCCGGCCAACAAGCTTGGCTAACTCTTCTTTGACCCGGGACTTATCCTCGCGATATGTCACGCCGAACCATTTTTCGCTGGTCGCCAGGACCATGACGCCGGCCTCCCCGGATTTCACAAGCTTGTTGATCACCAAGGGGATGTATAGCTCCGACTTGGGATTGGGCATGTTCGCTTCGAGAAACGCTCCAAACTCTCGCCTGGCAAAACTAAAGAATGTCGGCGTTAACCCCCAAAAATTCATAGAAACCGTCTCATCACTCCTGAGCGGCGCCAATCGGTCCTGCTCGTCTTTGTAAAATATTCCTTGTGACGTTTTTTCGACATGAAGCCTTTCGACGATGCCCACCAGCTTGCCGTCTTCATCAACCTGGCAAACCCCCCTGGCCACCGAGCCGTGTTCGGACAGCGTACTGCTGAGATCATACCCGACTAGCGAGTACATCACCCCTTCGTTTTTCAGTTGGAGCAGATAGTCGGCCATGACCTTGAATGCCCCTGCCCCATAAAAATCATCGGCGTTGATGACGGCAAAAGGACGGTTGACCTTCGGCTCGGCGACAAGCACCGCATGCGAAGTGCCCCAGGGCTTCTTTCTGTCCGGGGGTATCTCGAATCCCGCCGGGATATCCTCCAACTCCTGGAATACATAATCTACATCGGCCCGCTTTTCCCATCGTCTGAGAAGAGATTCCTTGAACTCCTCCTCGATACTCTTGCGGATGACGAAAATCACCTTCCCGAAACCGGCCCGCAGGGCATCAAAGACGGAATAATCAATGATTGTTTCTCCCGAGGGGCCGACCTGGTCGATCTGTTTAAGGCTTCCGTAGCGGCTGCCGATTCCGGCGGCAAGGATGACGATCGTCGGTTTCATGGTCAAACTCCCGCCCTTATTCCTATCATATTCTATCCCGCGTTGACAACCTCCTCGGCTCATGTTTTAATTCTCGATGAAAGAAGAAAGAAAGCCATATCGTCTAAATGATGAGGACGACCGATGAAATGCCCATCCTGCCAGGCTGAGAACCGCGAAGACAGCCGGTTCTGCCATCAGTGCGCGGCCCCTCTTCCCAAGGACGCTCAGCCGCCTGTCGCTCCCACAAAAACTATGCTGACCCCTTTTGAAGACCTTTCCCGGGGTATGCTTTTTGCCGGCCGCTATGAAGTGATCGAAGAGCTGGGCAAGGGCGGCATGGGCAAAGTCTACAGAGTTTATGACCAGAAGGTCAACGAGGTTGTCGCCCTGAAATTAATCAAGCCCGAGATCGGCTTCAACGAAAAGGCCGTTGAGCGCTTCAAGAATGAGCTGAAGATCGCGCGCAAGATCTCTCACAGGAATGTCTGCCGCCTCTATGACCCGGGCGAATACGGGCTTGGAAGCCGAAGGCGTCACAGGCTCGGGCGTGATGCTCGGCACCCCGGAATACATGTCCCCGGAACAAGTGGACCTCAAAGATGTCGATGAGCGCTCGGACATCTACTCGCTGGGCATCATTCTGTATGAGATGGTGACTTCCCCCGGCGATTAAAGAGAAATCCAAAACCAAGGGCGAGCCATTCGGGACAAAAGAAATCACGGTCAAGTTCACCCCTCAAAAGCTGCTTATTCCGGCGCTTCTCTTGATCGTCGTCGTGCTCGGCGCTCTCATACTCTTCAAGAAGCCGGCCCAGGATACCCGAAGAAACCGGCCGCCTTTTTCCGCGGACTCAATGTCTGATAAAGCCGTGCCTTCCCGCTTCCGTGAGGCCAATCAACATCCTCCACCCGGCACCCCGCCAAACGACACCCTGGGAAAAATCGGCAGCGTTCTCTCCAAATTCATTCCTTCCGGGGAACCGCTCGATGTCCAAGCGTCCGAAAAATTCATGGAAAGCATCAAAGGCATCATCCCCGAAAAGGGCTCCTACCAAGAAGCCTATAACAAAGCCGCTGAATTATTCCGGCAAAGAAAAAAGCTAAGCGACACGGGAAACGCGGAGGGCGCCAAGCAGACCAGCAAGGAAGCCCAGGGCGAAATGCAGAAGTTGTTGTCTCTTGTCTCCGAACGGCAGGCGGCGGCCTTTTCAGAGAAGCGGGAGTTGGAGAAGGCAGGCGGGGCGTACATCCGGGCGGCCTTTCTCTACGAGAAAATTCTTGAGCCGGCTTCTGCCGCCGCCAAATAATACAGAAGGGGACGCCTTGTGATCTCCCCCTGCTTCGCGCTTATCGATTTCCTCGAATAGGATACGGGGGCCGCTGGAGCTTCTTCGGCGGATTCTTCTTCAGTTCCTCCATGAGGACCTGAATCGCCTTCTCGAGCTGCGGGTCATGACCGGCGATCACATCGGCCGGGGTTTGCTCGACCTCGATATCCGGAGGAACGCCGACATTTTCAACGACCCAGCCGTCCTCGGTCCAGATGGCTAGGTTGGGCGCCGTGACCACGCCTCCGTCCATCAGGACCGGGAATCCGAGCATTCCGACGAGCCCGCCCCAGGTCCTTTTACCAATGAGCGGACCGAGCTTGAACTTGCGGAACATCCAGGGCAGCAGGTCACCGCCCGAACCGGCCGTTTCATCGATCAGCATGGCTTTTGGGCCGTCGATGGAAGCGCTCGGCGATTTCAAGTCGGCCCCGTAGCGCATATTCCAGTAACTCACGAACGGCTTCCGCAGGTGATCGATGTAATAATCCGCCAGCGATCCTCCGCCGTTGAACCTCTCATCGACAATGATGGCATCTTTGTCGGCCTGAGGATAGAAGTAGCGCTTAAAATAGATAAAGCCTTGCGTCGAAGTGTTCGGGACGTAGACATAGGCGACACGGCCGCTCGTGGCCTGTTCGACTTTTTTGAGGTTTCCCTCGACCCAGTCCCTGTTGCGAAGCGCATATTCATTCTCGACGGGCACGACCAGCACGGTCCGAGAGCCTGTGTCGTCGGGATTGGCTCCGACAGTAATCTCAACGATCTTTCCGGCCGTGTTCTCGAAAAAGCTGAAAAGCTCGGCCGGCGGCCGGATATCCTTGCCGTTCACAGAAAGTAAATACTCTCCGGCCCTGACATCTACGGCCGGCTCGGTGAGCGGAGAGCGCAGCTCGGGATTCCAGTTCAGACCGCCGTAGACTTTTTTGAATCGATAGCGGCCGTTTTCGACGGAGTAATCCGACCCCAACAGCCCCACGGGCACCGTTTTGGCCTGAACCAAGCTGTCTCCGCCACCGACCCGATGGTGGCCAACGCCCAGCTCCGAGCACATCCATTGGATGACGCGGTTGAGGTCATTGCGGCAGGCCAGGTGGGGCAGAAACACTTCATATTTTTTCTTCATGGCCGGCCAGTCGGCGCCGTGCATATTTGTAGCATAGAAAAAGTCCCGATTGATTCGCCAGGCCTCGTCGAAGATCTGCTTCCATTCGGCGCGCGGATTAATCAAAACTTCGATGGCATCAACGTTGAGCTTGCCCTGTCCGGGCTGAGGTTTAGGAGCAAGCGATGTTATGAAAAAGTTTTGGCTGGAAGTATAAAAGATCTTTTTCTTATCCGCCGAAAATTCAAAACCGGAAACGCCGCTCAGGATGACTTCATCTTTCCTCTGCTTGAAATCATAACGGTGAAGCGAGGCTCCTCCCCCGAACCCGGGGGCGGCGGCCGACCCGATATCCGGAGGGCTTTCCAAATAAAAGATCTGGCCTGTTTCCCCGGCCGTAAGGGTCCTGTAGCTTCCCGCCGGAACCGGCACCGACAGGATGCGATGATCGAGGCCGTCGAAATCGATCTTAACGGCTTCGGCGGGTTTCGGGGCGGCGTCTTTGGGTTTTTCGTCTTTTGCTTTTTCGGCGGCAGCCGTCTTCTGTTCGAGCTTAGCGGGCGCAAGCTTGTCCGGGACGTTCTTATCCGCGGCTGGTTTATCCGGCGTTCCCTTTTCCTCATCGCTCTCCTTGACCAGAGGATTCGGCACATCCTTGGTCAGGGCGACGACATAGATCGAGTTGGTCAGGCGCATATCGGCCGAGGACAAGTCGAACCACTGCTTCACTGGGCCGGCATCCGTGGAGGCAAAGAAATAAAGGTACTTGCCATTGGCATCGAAAATGGGCTCGGCCACATCACTCAGACCGTCGGTGATCGGATAAGACTTGTCCTGGTCGAGGGAGTAGACCAAAACTTTCTGGATAAAGGTGGCCGAATTGAGGGTATAGACAAGCCACTTGGAATCGGGCGACCAGGCGGAATAGACGCTCCGGCCGCGGCGAGGCTGGAAGAGATATTCGGAAGCGATTTTTTTCGAGATTCCCGTCTTGAGGTCAATCCAGTAAAGGCTACAGGAGTTGTCCGCAAAAGAGATCTTCTGTCCATCCGGCGACCACAGCGGCGAATCATAAAAGCCCGCGCCGTTGAGCTTGTAATTCTTCACGGCGCTTTTTCCATCCTGGCCCCGGACATGGAGCTCGTATTCTCCAGAGGTGTCCGAGAAATACGCCACGGACTTGCCGTCTGGGGACCAGATCGGCGAGCGCTCGTGGGCGCCCGGCGTGTTTGTGATGTTCCGGGGGTCGCCCTTTTCTGCGGGAACGGTGACGATCTCACCGCGGAATTCGAATACGGCCCGCGCCCCGGAAGGGGAAATATCAGCGTTTCTGACCCAGCGCGCCCCCTTGGCATAGCGCTCGCGCAGCTCACTCAAATCCGTGGCGAGGCCTACCGTAAGCCTCGTGTCCTGCCCTTTTTGGGGGTCATAGATGTGGAGCTGGCCGGCCTGCTCGAAGATAATCTTCCCCCCGCCGGCCGTGGCGCTCAAGACTGGATAATCTTTATAATTCGTCAGCTGCTTAATTTCCTTGGTCTTCGTGTCGAACGAGAACAGGTTAAATTCGCCATTGCGGTCAGACCGGAAGTAGACCTTGTCGCCGACCCACATCGGTCCCGGGTCGTTCGACCGTCCCTCCGGCTGGGGGATTTTTTCGATGGAATAATCGCTCAGCTTGATGATCCAGATGACCGAGTTGGTGCCGCCGCGGTAATGCTTCCACTGGGTGAACGCTTCGTAAAGCGGATTATAGGCGATCTTCGCGCCATCGGGAGAATAAACGGCCCTGTTGGCATAAGGAATTTTGAGCTGTTCGGGGGTGCCGCCTTCAAGGGGGACGGCGTAAAGCTGGGTGTAGCGATTCGAATACGCATTGCGGGGCGAGGCAAAAAGGACGGCTTTGCCATCCGGTGTGAAGCACTGGACCAAATCCGGCGAAGGATGCCAGGTCAGCCGCTTGGGAATGCCGCCCGCCGTGGGCACGATATAGACATCGGTATTTCCGTCATACTGGGCGCTGAAGGCGATCAGGCTGCCATCCGGAGAAAAGGCCGGATTGGTCTCTATGCCTAGGTCCGTTGTCAGATGCCGGATATTCTTTCCGTTGATATCGGCCACCCATAGATCGTTGGCGTAGACGAATGCGATATGGGTCTGGCTGATGGCCGGCGTCGTCAGCATCTTGGTGTCGTTGATATCAATCGCGAGAAGAAACGATCCCAGGCCGAAAAGAACGATCAAGAAAGAAAAAATCCTCCGGAATGATTTCATGAATCCCTCCTTAATATATTGGGCCGCATTGCCAATTCCATTGGGACTATTTTACTAGGAATGATAAAAAAATGCATTTCCTAAATCATATTTCTGTTCCGGCTTGCCAACGCGGCCGCATTTTCTTACTATAGGGATACGATAACCGGAGACAAACATGGAACAACGAGCGGAGAAGCGAAATCTCGCCCGGGATTTCTATGAAATCCAGAAACAGCAACGGCAGAAAAGCATGGGGGTGTTTGCCGTTCTCATTCTTTTTTATTTTCTGGCGATCAGCTTGATCGCATTTACGGTCTGGCTGAGCTTCGGCTTAATTCTGGCCAGGACGCCGCTCTTCACGGGAGGTTTCTGGACGAAATTTCTCCTGGCCAGCTTCGGCGGAGCCGTCCTTTTCGCCATTTTGCATTATTATGACGCCCGAAAGTTCGGGGCTTCGTTCATTCTGCGGAGGCTGTCCGCGCAAGAGCCGGACATGTCCGACCGCTATCATCTTCAGTTCGTCAATGTCGTGGAGGAAATGCGGATCGCCAGCGGCCTGCCGAAGGTCGAGGCTTATGTCCTACCGACGTTTGCCATTAACTCTCTGGCTCTGATTAAGGCCGACAAAACTCCCTGCGCAGTCGTGACCGAAGGGCTGCTGGCAGAATTCACCCGGGATGAGATGGAGGCTGTCGTCGCCCATGAGCTGGCCCACATCGCTCGGGGCGATACATTTTATATGACCCTGGTCTGCTCGCTGGCCAATTTCTTCGAACGCATCCGGGAAGCGCTGGAACCCGGAGATGATGACCAGGGGGAATTCTGGCAGAGCCGGGAAGACCGTCGTCGGCCTTCATCCCTTGTCTATGTGGCGGTAGCGATCTCGACAATCGTAATGCGGCTTTTGAGCATGCTGATCAGCCGGGAACGCGAGCTTTTGGCGGACGCGGCCGCCGTCGAATTCAACAGAAATCCCGCAGCCCTGGCCAGAGCCATCTATAAAGCCCATGTCAAAAATTCGTTTGTCGGAGATTTCAACGAGACCTACAGCCCTCTCTTTATCGTGGCCCCGGACGCGCACAGCGAATCCGACGACTTACTGAGCCGCCTGATCAGCACCCACCCGCCCCTCATGACACGCATCCGGAACCTGGCTCAAATGGCTGATCTGACGCCCCAGCAAATCATCGATCAGGTGGGGGAAATCCAAAGAGAAAGAGACAAGGCACGGGTTGTGCTTCATTCTTTTGAGGAGACCCGGACAGGCGCGGCTCCGCAGGTGCAGGAAACCGCAATGGCCCCTTCTCTTGCTGATGACAAGGTCTGGTTGATCCTCAATCCTCAGGAACAATGGCAGGGGCCCTATTCTCTCCAAGACCTGCTTTTCCTCCCCAACTTCACGCCGCTCGTCCTCATCAAAAACATCCAGGAAAATGTCGAAGCCCGAGCCAGACAATTCCCCCAAATTCGGGTCGCCCTGGAAAAGCTGGCCCACAAAAAGCCGGTCAACGAAGCCGCGGCCAACAGATGCCCGCGCTGCAGAGTTCCCTTCACGGAAACATTCTATGAGGGTGTTCAGGTGAAGGTCTGCCCGCAGTGTTTCGGCAAGCTAGTGGATCAGGCCGCCATGGAACGCATCCTGGACCGCCGGGAGGTCGGATTCTCGGAGGAGCTGGCCAAGAAAGCCGAAGCATTCAGGGAAAAATTTTTGCTCAACCCCATCAGGACGCAAAAAATTTCGACTTCAGAACAACCGAACATGTTTTGCCCGAGCTGCGGTTACAAAATGACGCCCCGGCCCTATAACTACCAGTATTTCATCCCGGTGGATAAGTGTCTCTCCTGCTATAAAATCTGGTTTGATGCCGACGAGCTCGAAATCCTACAGATCCTCGTGGAAAAAGCCAAGGCCCGCTGAGGTTCATTTAGATAACTAAAAGCACATTGGTGCGGGTCCTGTCACCGACCAGCCCCGTCGTCCTCACTTCAGGAATCCCCCAGGGGGACCTGCCGTTCCGGGCGACGGGGCGCCCCAGGCCGGCGCCACCCGCACGGCTTTTCGCCTTTTATCGCGTCATCAATCGAATATTTTCTCCAGGGCTTGGTACTTGGCGTGGAGCGTGTCAACGCCCTTTTCCATACCGGCATGGTCGTGGGCTTGGCCGGCGGCTTCGAGAGCCTTGGCCGCTTCCAGCAGCTCAACCGCCGCCGTCTTAAAAGCCTCATTCTTCGGCTCCAGCCTTTTGGGAAGGGCTGCTTTGGCGACGGCATCCGCCTTGGCGATAAGGTCGGCGCTCGCGCCCCGGATTTTGTCGTATTCCTTGCCGGGCAGATATTTATGATAGACGACATACAAAGCCTGATGGAACGTATCCATCTCTTTGAGGACCGGACTGAGAGTCCTGACCAGGGATTCATACTTGGCGTGCAGCGCTTCGGCCGCATTCAAAAGGGCTTGGTCATCCTTGCCGGCAGCGGCGGCATTGTAATCATCCACGCACTTCTTGAGCTGCGCCACACCCTCTTTCCACTTGGTCTCCTTTTCGCGCAGGATTCCAGGCAGCTTGGCGCTGTAAATTTTAGCCGCCAGCTCGTTGATTTGAGGGACATAGCTCCGCAGGGCCTTATAATCTTTTTCGGGATAGGCCGTGTGCCAGATGGGATAGATGATTTCATGGAAGGCCGTCAGCTCGGGAACTTCACTCTTGGTTTCAGCCGCCTGCTCCTGGGCAATCGCCAAGGCGGCCAGGCCGAAAACCAAGACCACAAGACAATATACGCTTAAGACTTTTTTATGCATGAAAACCTCCAGGAAAGGAAAATAATGAGCTATTTATTATGATGAAATTTCAGAAACTTTCAAGCCTTTTATCTATCGGCTTAGGCGTCTCGTCTTGTCCATGGAATCATGGGCCCGGTTTTCTAACGATCCTGACCGTCTTGATCTCATAGGGTTCGAACGAAAGCGTGACGGTCTTTCCCGTGGCCTCGATTTTTTTGCCCGGCCGTTCGATCAGGTCCGTCTCCCAAGCATCTACGGGCCAAGGCAACTCGATCTTCGCTTCCGTCTTTGTCCCGAACGCTTCGTACAGCCGCAGAATCAAGCCGCGATAATAATAGCCCATTTCTTTCTTGAGCGAGGAAAGGATGATATTGTCGGGACCGACGCTGACAAACGTCTGGCTTGCCGGAAGCGGCCCCGGGTGGGCCATGGCCACCCTCGGCATGAGCGGGTTGTTGAATTCATAGCCGCGCCGGACGGTCAGGGCGTCTTTCCACGTGCCGCGATGAGGATAGAGAGAATAGAGGAGCTCGTGGGGCCCCCGGTCGGCTTCCGGATCCGGGTTTGTGGCGCCGTGGATAACCGAAAGCCTGATCGTGTTGTTCTTCACATCAAACCCGTATTTGCAATCGTTGAGCAGGCTGACCCCATAGCCGCCGGATTCATCGCTCAGGTCAACCCAGCGAAGGGCCGGCACTTCGCGGCCTTCGGCAGGCCTGGAAACGGCGCCGAAGGGGATCTCAAAATCCGCCTTCCCATTTTTAACATTGAGCGGGAAGGCCGCTTTGATCATCAGGTTTCTCTCCTGCCAGTTCAAATTCAGTCGGAAATCGATGCGCGGGATCCTGTTGTAGAGGATGATGTCCTGGCCAAACGCGGAATTCCGGAGTAGGCTTTTGACGCGAACGACAGCGCGCACCGGCCCCGCTTCCACGACCTCCACCTTTGCGCCTTCTTGGCCGATATTCCAGGACTGGTCTTTGAGTCCAAGCTCCCAGGCGGACATGCTTTCGGGCTCATCCACGATCGCCTGCAGGACATTGCCCTGTCCCCCTAAAATCTCCCGGTTGTTAGCCTTGTCAAAAATGCTTTCCAGCCAGCCCGTGGCCGCGTTTAAGCGGACCTTGAAGTAATCATTCTCGAGCGAGTTGGCGTCCGCGCTCAAATTCGACTTGAACTCCGGAGCTTTATCCGTGCCCGCGATCCGGTAGAGCTTATACCCAAACGAGGGAACGTTTTCGGCAATAAACACGATTCTGTAAAGATTCTGCGATCCTTTGTCTTCCTTAGTGATAACCTGAAACGGGATGGCCGCGCCCTGCGCATCCAGGACCCTGAAGGCGCTGAATTTTTTCAATAAATAGAATTCGGAGACGACGGGTTCCGTCCTATCCCAGAACAAGGGGTTGTATACAACCAGGGGAAGGCCCTCTCCCCGAGTATCGATGCTGTTGGAGATTGACTCTAGAGAAAAGTTGAGAGCCCGCCTTCCTCTTGCAAAAACCTCCTGATAAAATCCATTCACCTCATCATAGACAGGCCCGATGCTCGACCCGTCCAGGATATCGTGGAATTGATTCCTGAGCACAATTTTCCAGGCCTCATCCAGGTCCCTCTCCGGGTAATAATCCCTGTAGCCGCCGGCCACAGCCAGGGCAGAAAATTTCTCCGCGGACAGCAAGAGGGATTCCGATTTACGGTTATTCTTCTTAGTTTGGGCCTGGGTTGTATAGCAGGCCGGGAAGGTGAAATTCAACTCATTGTTAAAAACCGGAATTTCTAATTTTTGACTCTCGAGCAGCTTGAAATAATCCTCGGGCGCAACAAATTTTGTCCGGGGCTGGCCCTTGTCCTTTTTAAACTTTTTGATGGCCTCAAGGTCGGAATCCCGGGGCCCGCCGCCATGGTCGCCCTCGCCGTAGAGAAGCATGTAATCCATGAGCGATGAGTTCTTGGCCGCGTCAAAAATTACATCTTTTGTCCCATTCTTGAGCCCGACCAGATACCAGCCCGGAGGAACATAGGACAGAATTTTCGACCCATCCATGCCCTGCCATTGGAAAAGCACCGTCTTGTCCGGGGCGCAGCGCTCGAAGATGTAGTATTTGAGGCCGGCCTTGACCATGATCTGCGGCAACTGCCAGTTGTGGCCGAAGGAATCCGGGTTCCAGCCGACCTTGACATCCACGCCGAACTTATCCAGAAAATATCTCTTTCCGTAAAGGAGCTGCCTGGCCAGCGACTCTCCGTCGGGCATGTTCAAATCCGGCTCGACCCACATCCCTCCGACCGGAAGCCAAGTTCCTGCCTTGACTTTGGCTTGAATGGCCTTGAATAAATCAGGGTAGTTTTTTTCGATGGCCTCATAAATGGCAGCCTGGCTCTGGGCAAATGTCAGTCCGGGCATCTTGTCCATTTGGGCCAGGGTCCCTTTGAATGTCTGGAAAGCGACATCATGGACGGTCTCTTCCCAGCGCCAGAGCCAGCTCAAGTCGATATGGGCGTGGCCGACGAGATGGGCCGTAAAATCGCGCGGGTCTTTTTCCTGGCCAAAATTGGCCGCTGCTAAGCATAAAACAAAAAGCCCGATTAAGAAGACTGTTCGAATTCTTCCCATGTTTACGCCTCCCTTGACGAATTCAAGAGCTTGCTATCTCCCCTTTCCCCCTTATTGAACGGGGAACTGGGCAATTTCTTGCTCAATCGTTTGCGTTATCCTTTATTTGCCCGAAACCGCCGGGAAGGAAGAGATGCGCAGCCTGGCACATCCCATCGGGATCAGGGTGATGTCTTCCAAGGGACTGCTTGTCTGGACAGGGCTGACCGGCAGTTTCCCGACCATGCGTTTTTCTTCCTTCCACTGCGGTATGCGTCTGGCTTTAGCCTTGAGGACGATAGGCGCTGCGTCCGGCCTAAAAGGCTGGTCAGCCGGCGGTTTTTGATTGACAAGGATGATGGAAGTTGCCGGATCTGCAAAATTAAGAACAAGCCCGTAATTCCAGGGCGTCGCCGGCAGAATTTCGTAGGCAGGCCATTCGTCGGTGCCCCCATAGCGGTTCCACTTTTCTCCGATCATCAGCGAATACCAGAGCGGGCCTCGCCGGATGGAAACGGCGTTACCCAGCTTTTTCCACGTCTTCACTTCAATTTTTTGAGGAAGCTCCAGCCGGATCTTATCTCCATTGCACCACTTGCGCCGGAGGGCAACATAGGCCGAAGGCTGGGCTTGGACTTTTAGACCCTTACCGTTCAAGACAATTTTTGCGTTTGGGCACCATTCTGGAATCCGCAAATAAAGCGGAAATTCGACCGGTGTGTTTGTTGAGATGGTCAGGTCGATCCAATCTCCAAAGGGATACCAAGTATCCTCCACGATCCGGACTTCGGTCCCGCCCGCCACTTTGGAGGTGACCTGCGAAGGCGCATAGAGGACGGCGGCGATCCCATTGTCCTCGGTGGCCAGCCAAAGATGCTCCGCGAAATATGGCCAGCCGAAGGCAAAATTGTGCTGGCAGCAGCGGTAGCTCCAGGGATCGTAAGAGACGAGCGTGCCGCCGTTTTGGAAATCATGATCGCCCGAGCTGTCACAGGAAATCAGGTTGGGGGCTGTCAGGTAATGAAGGCCGCGAAGGTCGGGGGTCAGAGCGGCCGGGAGGGAGTTAAAAGCGATCTCTTCGCACCGCTCGGCATACCGCGTGTCGCCCGTAATTTTTAATAGGGATTCATTCGAATACATGAACTCGACCATGGAGCATGTCTCCGCGCCCTGCCGAGGATCGCCGTGACCCGGCCTGATATTCTCGTCGGCGCCGAACATCCCGCCCGGCTGCTGGCCGTATTCATCCATGACCTGCCTGTAATTTCGCTCAACAGCCTCCAGGTATTTTTTGTCTTTCGACTGCTGGTAATAGACGCCGGGCTCGCGGAAACCCATGGTGATATTGACGCCATGGTAGAACGAGCTGGCCTCGAGCTTTTTGTCCCTTTCGGATGTGAGGATGGGCGACGTCCAGTCCGAGGTCCGCTCGAACAGGCGACGGCCGAGGTCGAGCAGGAATTTCTCACCGGTCCGATTGTATAGCCAGTAGACACTCTCGAGATTATCGCCCCCGCGCAGCTTCTGCCAACTTCCCGGGAGAAGCTCTTCCGCAGGCACGTTGAGCTCGTAGCGGAAATATTTCGCCATAAACAGGAGGACACGCTTGTCTCCGGTCGCCTCATAAAAGCTCTGCAGGCAAAACAGCATGAGCATATTGGGCCAGAGGTCGAGGTTTTTCTTGTTGTCGGCCGGGCCGAAATATCCATCCGGCTGCTGGTTGTTCAGCGCCTCGTCCAGCCATCGCCTGGCCTCGGCGATGAGCGCGGGGTCTTTAAGGAGATAGCCGAGGTCGCCGAACCCTTTCAGCCAGTAGGGCATTTCCTCCCAGCCTTTGTCCTTCAACGTCAGCCAGCCGCTGCCCGAGCTCAAAAATTTGCTAAGCTCTTTCAACCGGCCGGTGAACCCGTTTTGCATCAGCTGAAGCTGGCTGAGCAGCCAGCCTTTGGGTTCGATGGCTCCGATGGGGAGTTTGATCAGCGGGCTGGGGACGAGCGGCTCCCTGTTGGAGATGTAATGGCGGTTCTGACCGGCCGCGGGAGGAACCTTTACTACAGACACTTCTGTGTTCGGTCCTTTTTCGCCGGACGTCCCGGAAAAGCGGACGGCCAGCAAACAAACGGCGCAGGCGGTCGCGAGCAAAAAATATTTCATGGCGGGCTCCATTTATTTTTCGATGATGGCCCCGGCGACAACATTGGCCACCCGGCAGCGTTTGATGACGATTTCACCCTTGTCATCGGGATGGACCCTGTTGGTGAGGAAGACCAGGACCGTCTCCGTTTCAGGGTCGATCCAGATCGACGTCCCGGTGTAGCCCGTATGGCCGTATGAGCGCGGGCCGAATATATCTCCGGCCGAGCTGGCATACGCCGAGCTGAGGTCCCAGCCCAGTCCGCGGCCGGCAAATGCAGCTTTAGGATAGACCGAAGTCATGCGCTCCACGGTCAGGGGGCTGAGGATCCGCGCGCCGCCGAATTCGCCCTTGTTCAAGAGCATTTGGGCAAAAACGGCCAGGTCGTCGGCCGTCGCGAAAAGCCCTGCGTTCCCCGAAATTCCGCCCTGCAGCCTAGCCAGAGGGTCGTGGACGACTCCGACCAGCGGATTGCCGTCATAGACTTGGGTGGGGACACAGAGGCTAAGGTACTTCGGCGCCGGATTGTAAAAGGTATGCCGCATTTTGAGAGGCCTAAAGATATTTTCTTCGGCGAATTCCGCGATGGTCTTCCCCGTGACTTTTTTGACAATGTAGGCCAGCGTGATATAGCCGAGGCAGCTGTAAGTAAATTTCTCTCCCGGCGGCGTTTCTTTTTTGAGCTGGCCGATGTAGATAACCAGGGTATCAACCGGGCAAGGACTCCCAAATTTCTTTTCGACGTCGGCTGCTGGGGTATACGACGGCAGCCCCGAGGTGTGGGTGAGAAGGTGCCAGAGGCGGGCATCCTCTCCGGGCTTGCCCTTGTCATCGACATAGGGCTCGAACTCCGGGATATAGTCCTTGACCTTCTCATAAATGCTAAGTTTTCCCTGCTCGGCCAGGATCATGATCGACGTGGCCGTGGCGATGGGCTTGGTGAGCGAGGCCATATCGAAAATCATATCCGCGGTCATCGGCTTGTGCTGCGGGACCCATTGGCTTTCCCCGTAGGCCTCGCGTAGAACGACTTGGCCTTTGCGGGACACGAGAAGAACCGCGCCGGGAAAATCCTTGCGGGCGATGGCCTCTTTGATGATGACCGAAGCCTGGTTGAGGCGCTCCTGGGACATGCCAACATCCTTGGCGCTCGATTGAGGCAAAGTTTTTTGGCCGCAGCTAAGGCCGGCCCAGAGAATCGCGAAAAGACAAACAGCAATTTTTTGAGAGGATTTCATCAGTGTTTCCCCTGGCTCGAATAAATCCAACCGTATCTCATGAATAAGCTAAAATCTCCAAACACTATTAACACATTTTGGCGTTCTTTGCAAAACCGGCTGTGCCGGACCAGGCCGTGTCGCGCAGGCAGGGGAATCGCTTGCGGGGCGCTACGAATTTTTGGGGAAAGACGATGCCCTATAGGAAGGTGATATGACGAAGGGTTTTATTCTTTTATCCCTTCCCGTATTTTTCTGAACTCGTCTTTGAGTTCAACAAAGGCCTTGACGATCTCCGGATCGAAGTGCGTCCCGCTCGAGGCAAGAACGATCTTCGTGCTCTCTTCATGAGAAAAAGCGGGTTTATAGCAGCGCTTCGCCCTCAACGTCTCATAGACGTCTGCCACCGCCATGATGCGCCCGGCCAGCGGGATCGCCTCGCCCGCCAAACCCTGGGGATAGCCGCTGCCGTTCCACTTCTCATGATGAAACCCGGCGATGATGATCCCCATGTCGAGCAGGGCATTTCCCGGGTATTTACGCCGGACATCCTCCAGAGTATCGGCCCCGAGCCTGACGTGGGTCTTCATCACTTCGAATTCTTCAGGCGTCAGCTTGCCGGGTTTGAGGAGAATTTGATCCGGGATGGCGACTTTGCCGATATCGTGCAAAGGACTCGCATGAAAAATATTCTCGACAAAAGCCTCATCGATCTGTTCGCCCCAGCGGGAGCGCTGTTTCAGCCTGGCCGCCAACCGTTTACAAAAAACCTGGACCCGTTCAAGATGCATTCCGGTATCATCATCCCGGGATTCCGCCAGCTTGGCCAGGGCGAATATCATGGCCATCTGCGTGTCTGAAATTCGCTTCACCTGGGCTTGAACAAGCTTCTCCAATTCGCGATTGTGCATCTCGAGCTCTTTTTGAAGGCTTCGGATCTTCAAGTGTATTTCCATTCGAGCCTGGACTTCATCAATCTGGAAGGGCTTGCTGATGTAGTCAACTCCGCCGACGGAGAAAGCCTTGACTTTGTCCAGGCTTTCGTTAAGAGCGCTGATAAAGATGACAGGGATTTCCTTAAGCTGTCCGTCCTCTTTCAGGCGTTCGCAGACTTCGTAGCCGTTCATCTCCGGCATGTTGATATCGAGCAGGATCACATCCGGCGGGTCGCTCTTGGCGGCTTGAAGGGCCAGGATTCCACTGGGAACCGGCCTGGTTTTATACCCTTTTTCCTTGAGCATATTCGCCAACAGCTGGAGGTTGGCCGGGGTATCATCCACGACCAGGATATTCGGCTTCGGTGAATGAGCGATCGATGATTTCATCGGGCGTATTTCCTCGTCTGTAAAAGCTCAAGCAATTCGGTGTATTCAAAACGTTCGATGAGACTTCGCAGTTCCTGGGCGACAAGGATGTTGTGATCCTCGACTCCGCCGGCCAACTCCATCATCAGGTCAAAGTCCGCGTTGGTGACGGCGTCCCGCATCTTATTGATGGACTCCTCCGGCAGAACCGACAAAATTTCTGCCGTCATCGCGCTCATCACCGCGGCGCCGGGCAGGAGTTTTGCGGGCCCCGCCTCATCGGAAAAAACGTACTCAACACCCAGGAGCTTTCCGATCGTCTCGTAAAGCACCGCTTCCCGAAAAGGCTTGGCAATAAAATCGTCGGCGCCGGCCCGGAGGGCTTCCCGGTGGTTCTCGTCAAACGCGCTGGCCGATATACTCACGATCTTGACGTTCCGGCCGCCGGCGCCGGCCCTGATGCGGCGGATGGCGTCGTAGCCGTCCATCACGGGCATGCGCATGTCCATGAGGATCAGGTGCGGCTGCCAGGCCGTGAACTCCTCGACGGCTTCTTGGCCGTTGGTCACCTGCCGTGTCTCGAACCCGATATTGCTGAGCATCCTAGAAGCGAGCATCAAGTTCGTTTCCTCATCATCGGCAATCAGGATTCGGTAAGTCGGCTGTCCCGGCCGGAGGCCTCTCACCCGAGCCGATTCCGGCTTTTTCTTGTCTGAGCCAGCCTCGCACTCTCCCAGATGAACATCGAACTTGATTAAGCTCCCGATCCCGTCCTTGCTGTCGACCGTGATGTCCCCTCCCATCAAGCGGACAAATTCCTTGCTGATCGCCAGGCCCAAACCCGTGCCCGATCCAGCCCGGCGGCTATTCTGCGTTTGCTGGAAAGGCTTAAACAGGTTATTCAGTTCCGTTTCCGGAATGCCCACTCCCGTGTCTTCCACTTCCACTTGCAAACGAAGTCTGTTCGAGCTCTCCTGATTCACATGCACCCTCAGAACGATGCCGCCCTTCTCGGTGAACTTTACGGCGTTCCCGAGCAGGTTGATGAAGACCTGGCGGAGTTTGCCCTCATCCCCCACGACATAACCAGGTATATGACTTAGGCCCTCCACGGCAAAATTCAGCTTTTTCGCATCCGAGCGCACGCGAAACATCATCTCTAGATCCTCGAGCAGCGCCCGGAGGTCGAATGTCGTGGCGTTAAGAGTCGTCCGGCCGGCTTCAATCTTCGACATTTCCAGCACATCGTTAATGAGCGCCAGCAGGTGCTCGCCGCTCCGGTTGATGGTGTCTAGATGCTTTCGTTGCTGGGGATTCAGCGTATTATCTTGCCCCATCAACTGGGAAAATCCGAGGATGGCGTTCAGCGGCGTCCGAATCTCATGCGACATATTGGCCAGGAAGATACTCTTGGCCCGGTTGGCCGCATCGGCGGTATGCGTCGCCGCCTCGAGCTCTTTGGTCCGTTCCTTGACAAGCTCCTCCAGATGCTCCCAGTGTTTGATCAGTTCTTCCTCCGCCCGCCTGCGCTCGGTGATGTCGCTGAGAAAATTCAATGTCGCGGGTTTGCCTTCCCAGGCAACCAAGACCGCATCGACCTCCATCCAATTGATATTCCCGTCTTTGTTAATCAACCTGAACGAATATCTGAGTAGAGACAGATCGCCCTTGAAGCGTCTCGAATAACGCTCTCCCACCATCTGCCGGTCATCCGGATGAATGAACTCGAGAAAAGACGAGGAACGCAGTTCTTGCTCCGAATATCCGGATATCTCTTTCGTCGCTTGATTGACAAACTTCACCATGCCGTCTTGTAGGATGACAATGGCTTCGGCGGCATTTTCCACCAGAGTCCGATATTTCTCTTCGCTCTCTTGCAGCGCTTTCTCCGCCCGCTTGCGCTCGGTGATGTCTTCAATGGTTCCGTCGAAATATTGGATGTTTCCGTGCTCATCTTTGACGGCGACCGCCGATACCGAACAAACGATCGAACTCCCGTCCTTTTTCTTGAGGTGTGTTTCCTCATTCCTGATAAATCCTTTGGTGAGCAGCTTTTCGATGAGCCTTTCTCTGTCCTCTACGTTTTGGTATAAATCGGAGAGGTTTAAGGCCAGGAATGCCTTTCTATTCTTATAGCCGAGCATCCTGACCAGGGCGGGATTGGCCTCAATAAATTGGTTTTTGGGTCCTGCCATGTTTCTGAAGACGCCGGTGTTGATGTTTTCGGTCAAAGTCCGGAATTTTTCCTCGTTTTCTTTCAGTGCCTGTTCCGTCTTCTTGCGCTCCGTGATGTCTCTGGCGATTCCCAAGACGACTGTTTTGCCCTCGAGTTTTGCCGGGTGAGTGCTGATTTCAACCGCGACCTTGCTGCCGTCTTTTCTATTCAAAATAAATTCATCGGGCCCGGTCGACTTGCCTCTTAGGTTTTTGACTAAAAGATAAGCGGCTTTCGGAATATACTCCGCAGAAAGCAAGTCCAGCTTCAAGAAGCTCTTTCCGACGAGCTCCTCCCTCTTATAGCCAGTCAATTCCTCGGCTGCCTTATTGCCGTCAATAAAATTTCCTTTCAGATCGTTCAAATAGTACGTATCGGGGGCGTATTCGAAGATCAGCTTGAACCGCTCTTCCGACTTTTTGAGCTCTTCCTCCGCCCGCTTGCGCTCGGTGATGTCGCGGAACATCCCGTGAATGAGTCGCCGGCCGCCTAGCTCAAAGACACTGCCCATGATTTCCACGCCTCTAATTTCCCCTTTCTTGGTCACAATCTGTTCTTCGAGCAACTGCCCTTCTTTTTCTTGGAGATGCTGTTGGAAACTCCGGGAGGTTCCGCATTTTATTGTCTCCGGGGGGTGGAGTATGCGCTGGGGCTGGCCCACAAGTTCCGATTTCTCTCGGCCCCAAAGCAGAGTGGCCGCCCGATTGCAGTCGATTATTATGCCCGTCTCAGCAGACGCCACGACGATAGCATCCCGCGCTTCCTCAAAGAGATTGCGGTATTTTTCTTCCGACTCCCGCAGGGCTTTTTCGGAGCGCTTCAGCTCGGTGATGTCTCTTGTAATCGCGACAAAGCCTTTCAGTTCTCCCTCGATACCACAAACCAGGGCGGAACTGAGTTCACCGATAAACCGGCTTCCGTCTTTCTTAAGCATGGTATATTGTTCATTTTTTACAATGCCGTCTCTCAAGGTTATCTGAAGATTTTTCTTCGCCCGTTCGTGATCTTGCGGAGAAATGAACTCAAGAGTGTTTTTCCCGATGATCTCTTCGACACTCTTAAAACCGTAGAGCTCGAGAGTTCGGGGAGAAACGTAGATAATCCTGCCCTCCATATCCGTTGCGGTGACCATTTCTGGAGAGGTTTCGATCAGCATTCGAAACCATTGCTCAGACTCGATAAGCCGGCGTTCTGTTTTTTTGCGTTCAATGGCATAGCTGATCGATGTCGCCAGCCGGCTGGTGTTGAGTTGCTCTTTGACAAGATAATCCTGTGCCCCTTTTTTTATGGCATCGAGAGCAAGCATTTCATCGGCGAGACCTGTCAGCACGATAATCGGAGCCTCTTGTTTCTGAACATTGACCTTGATGAACGTTTCAAGTCCCCGGCTGTCGTGCAACCCGAGATCCAAGAGGATGACGTCATACAAGGTCTCTTTGATTTTCTCCAACCCCTCCTTGAGGCAGGAGGCTGTTTCAAGATTATACAGGCTGATGTCCACTTCCTTAAACATTTCGCGAATGAGGAGGATATCCCCCGGGTTATCCTCGATCATCAGCACCTTGATCTGTTTGTCGCTCATTTTTTATCTTCTGTCGGGAGTTTCATCGTGGCCAGCCCGTTAAGGTTTCCGGCGCCGTCCGAATCTGAGTTCGTCTCATCGTGTTGGCGGATGTCTTCCTCTTAATTTCTCTGTCTCCGGCAAGGTTGGTGAGCTGCTGTTTTCCTCCCCTCACGGCCCCAGGATTATGGCGTAATGCTCTCCATGCCCGTCAGGCCTGTCTGAGATATACCATCGCGATTTCTGCTCGGCATGCTAGAATTGTCGGGGGAATCCTTCGGTTTAACAATCCCCTTTTTGAATGAAGTTTAAGATGATTTTTGTTCGGGCTTTATCACCTATAAGGGGGATGTCGGCTTAATAACAGGCGTCTTGATTTGTATACTTTCTTACAAGTTATTTATTTTAAAGAGGGTTAGAGGATGAAAAGGATATTTTTCCTCGTCATTTTCCCCCGCTTTCGCCCGGCGGCAGCTTGACCACAGTCAGCCAGAAGTCCTCGATGGATTTCACGACCTTGATGAATTGATTCAGGTCAATGGGCTTTATGATAAAACAGTTCGCGTGGAGGTTGTACGTCTTCAGGACGTCTTCCTCATTCTTAGAAACCGTCAAGATAACCACTGGGATTCGCTTCAGGTCGGGGTCTTCTTTGATCTCTGCCAGAACCTCCCGGCCGTCTTTTCTGGGAAGGTTGAGGTCCAGCAGGATGAGGTCGGGCCGCGCCACTCGAGCATGCTTACCCTCTTTCCGGAGAAAATCCATCGCCTCCTTGCCGTTATCCACCCAGTGCAGAGTGTTGCGGACTTTGGCATCACGAAAAGCTTCCCTGGCCAACCGGGCATCCCCCGGATTATCCTCAACCAATAAGATTTCGATGGGATGGACCGCGATTTCGGAAACCATAATCATTCCCTCCTTTTTGGTATTGTGAAAAAGAAAGTGGAGCCTTTGTCGGGCTCTGATTCAACCCAGATCCGCCCGCCATGCCTTTCCACAATCTTCTTGCAGATGGACAGTCCGATGCCCGTTCCTGAATACTCTTCTCTGCTGTATAGGCGCTGGAAGATGACGAAAATTCGGTCGAAATATTCTTTGGCTATGCCTATGCCGTTATCCCGGACTCCAAACATCCATTCTTCCTCCCTTGACTCAGAGAAGACATGGACCCGGGGCGGCTCCTTTCCCCTGAATTTTATGGCATTTCCGATCAGGTTCTGGAACAGATGGAGCATCTGGGAAGCATCGGCGGTGATCTCAGGCAAGGATTCATGGGTTAGAAGAGCCCGGTTCTCCTCGATTAAAAGAAGAAGGTTGACCTGAACCTGGGCCAGGATCTCTTCGCTGTTGACAGGCTCAAAGGGCGTGCCGCGGGTGGAAAGGCGGGAGTAGGATAAAAGGTCATTGATCATGCGCTGCATGTAGTTGGCGCCATCCACGGCAAACTTGATGAATTCATCGGCACTCTTGTCGATTTTTCCTTTATAGCGCTGCTCCAAGAGCTGGGTGAAGCTGGAGACCATTCTCAGCGGCTCCTGAAGGTCATGAGAGGCGACATAAGCGAACTGTTCAAGATCTCTGTTGGAACGTTCCAGTTCCCTGTTCAGGCCGGAGAGTTGAACGACCCGTCTCTCAAGGTCCTTATTTAATCTTGTGATCTCTTCATCAGCTTTTTTGAGGGCGGTGATGTCAATAACGGCAGTTCTAAAATGGTTTATGTTCCCATCCTTCTCTGGAACGGCTACGCTTATCACTTGAGCATGGAAGGGAGTGCCATCCGCTTTCAGCATCTTGATCTCACAGTTGCCTTTGATGCCGGTTTTGAGCACTTCTCTGCAGTGGAAGTAGAACGCATCCTGAGAATCCGGCGAAATAGACGAAGTGAATTGAGTCCCTATCAATCTATGTTTCTCACTCCCCAGTAGCTCACTGCCGGCAAGATTCACATCTACGATGAGACTATTGCGGTCAAGAGTGAAATATCCGGTTGGTGCGAAATCATATAGATTGCGATACTTATCCCGTGCCTCCTGCAGTTCAAGTTGAACGCGGCGAAGCTCTTCATTCTGCATTTCCAGTTCAATCTGGTGTACGTTGAGCTCGTGAATTAGCTTCTGAATATCAGCAGGCACCATGGGTTGAATAGCCTGAGGGTCTTCAGCCAGTATTTTTTCGGCTCGTTTACGAAGTTTACTAGCTCTTTTGCTGCTTCTTTCTTGCGCCATTTTGTCCTCCTTGTTCAGGAAGGTTTCCCTACAGTGTTTTGTCAAACACTTTTAGCTTTGTGGAGATCTCTTATGACGCTACTGGCGTTTTGTGATGTCTTCTATGGCAAGTAATATCAGTGGCTCCTGCCCACTAACCGCTACGACTCGGCGTGCATTGAGCAACATCATCTTGTGCCCGATAGTGGGGAAAGAGTGGTCAACTTCATAGTCATTAAAGTGGGTGTTCTTAGGCAAGATATCTTCCAGCAGTTCCTTTAGCTTGGGGATATCCCATTGTTGGTTTCCTATCTCGTAGATGAGTTTTTTCTCTGTTTCCTCTTTGACGACCTGGAACATATTATAGAAGGCTTTGTTTGCCGAGATAATCCGTAGGTCTCCGCCTAACACTATCAGCGGCTCACGCACCGTATGCACGATACTCTCGGCAACCTCTTGGGCAGCTTTGGCTATGGCAATCTCTTGGGCAGCTTTGACTATGGCAATCTCTTGGGTAGCCTTTTTCTCTTGAGTGATATCTACGAAAGTCAACACGAGACCTTGAATGACATGTCTTGTAGTGCGAAAAGGCGTGATGCGTAGAATATATGAGCGTGCTTCCTTGGTTTGCACCTCTATTGACTTTAGGGCCAGAGTATCAAGCACCTTATTCAAATCTTCATTCAGTTTGTCATAAACCAGGTTTGAGGTGACGTGATGGATGGGACGGCCGATGTCAGATTCTATCAGGTTGAATATGGTGGTGGTTGCCGGGGTAAAACGTCTGAGGTTCAGGTTCATGTCCAGGAATATGGTGGCGATTTCTGTGGCATTTAGCAGGTTCAGCAAATCATTGCTCGTTTTGTCCAGTTCATCGTTTTTCGCGGCCTGCTCTGCGTTTACCGTCATCAATTCCTCGTTAATCGATTGCAGTTCCTCTCTGGATGTCTCTAGCTCCTCGTTGGCACTCTGCAATTCTTCGTTGGTGGACTGTAATTCTTCATTGGCTGATTTCAGCTCTTCATTGGATGTTTCCATCTCTTCCCGGGTGGTATAGAGGGTTTCTTTGCTCAATGCCAGTTCCTGCTCCAGTTCCGCAATACGCTTATAGCTCCTTGTTGACCGAGCGCGTTTCGTTTTGGCTGTTGCTGCCGGCTTATCTGAAGTCACGGTTTGGAACATGACGCTACATAACTTTTGCGTTCCCGCCAGGCCGGCGATGGGGCTTACTTTCAGGTCAACTAACTGGATATTGTCATCCTGCTTCGCTTCAATCTTAGAGCAGCTAGTCTCCTGGTCTTTAAGGAACGCCGTACGAAGAGCCGACGCCAGTTCCACCCTTAGACCTTGTCGAGCCATATCCAGGATGTTCATTTCGAGCGGTCCTGTTGGAAGTTCCAGGTACTTGCCGGTTTGGCCATGAATGTAGAGCACATCGTATTTTTGGTCGACGACAACGCATGCCGGGGTGTATTTCTGCAAAAGCATTTTGTTGACTATTTCCGCAATGTTGAATGGCTTGGCCGTATCGCTTTTCGGCTTGCCGCCCGCCTCTGCGGTCTCTCTCTGAAAACCTATAGGGCCAAATTGCATCTGCTGCTTCTTTAAAAGGGTCGCTTCCTTGCATTGGTAGATCTTCCATTTTTTATCAAGAGCCGAGAAGAGGTCTGAGTGTTTTCCTGTGGTCTCAGCAGAGCCCAGGAAGAGAATTCCATCTTTGTTAAAGGAGTGGAATAGAAGAGGCAATAGCCTCGCCTGCAAATCGCTGTTCAGGTAGATCAGCAGATTGCGGCAGGAAATCAAATCTATCTTTGAGAAGGGAGGGTCCTTGATGATGTCTTGAACAGCGAAGACCACTCTTTCTCTGATTTCTCTTTTAATAACATATGTATCCTCACCCTGTGTAAAGAAGCGGCGTAAACGTTCCGGTGACACATCAGCACTAATCCCAATCGGGTAAATGCCACTACGGCCCCTGTTAACGGCACCATCATCTATGTCTGTAGCAAAGACTTGTACATCAATGTCTTGATTCAGCTCACCCAGACACTCCCTGACAATCATGATTATAGAATATGCCTCCTCACCGCTGGCACAACCGGGAACCCATATTCGGAGCGGTGATGTTGATGACCTCTGGGAAATCAAGGTTTTCACATGGCTCTTAAGAGCGACAAAAGCTTCTTTGTCCCGGAAAAACCCGGTAACGCTGATCAGTAAATCTTTAAAGAGAGCTTGCGCTTCCGCCTTGTGCTGCTCCAGAAAGCTAACATAGCTGGCAATATTGCCTATCTGGTTAACGGCCATTCGCCTCTCTATCCGCCGGTGCAACGTTGCTGGCTTGTATTGGGAGAAGTCATGCCTGGTGTGCTGCCGCAATAGCAAGAAGACCTTTCCTAAATAATCGGGGAATGTGGCGGTACCTGTTGGACGTTCTTCAATAAATTCCTTTTTAGAGTATCCGGCAAGCGAAACCAACCGAGCCGGCATTTCTGACGGGCGCAAAACAAAGTCGGCAAGACCGCTATCTATCGCTTGTCTCGGCATCCCATCATACTTGGCTGAACTGGGCTCTTGCACTAGAGCCAGACCTGCTTCGCCCTTTATTGCTTTTAAGCCCAGAGCACCGTCGGTTCCGCTTCCGGAAAGAATGATGCAAATAGCCGCTCTCCCTCTATCTTGAGCCAATGCCCTAAGAAAGAAATCAATGGGGAGCCTTAAGCCATGTGGTTCTTGTATTTCCAACAAAATCAATTTATCGTGTAATATACCCATGGTCTTGTTTGGCGGAATGACATATATATTGTTAGGGTTGACTTCCATTCCATCTTTTGCCTGATAGACAGGCATAGCCGTATATTTCTTCAAGAGTTCAGGCATTATGCTGACGTGGGACGGGTCTAAATGTGTTACCACGACAAATCCCATACCGGTATCTGACGGCATATTGGTAAATAGTTCCTGCAAAGCCTCCAGCCCACCGGCAGAAGACCCTATACCAACGATAGGGAAATCGGCTTTCCCTTTCCGGCTGGGAGAAGTTGTTTTTCTGCCCGGTTCAGTTGCAGGAGATTTCTCTGTTTTACTAGAGGCCTGCTTGGTTTTTTGCTTCGCCCCATCTTTTTTTATCGCCATTACAAAATCCTCCCCTCATGCTTGTTCCACAAGCACGTTACCTGGATTCGGGACAGCGACGTCGTATTGCAAACGGCAGTAGATATAATAACGGCGGGACCAGGGTAGCTGGCCTTTATTTCTGGCAGCAGCTCAGTTCCCAATCTGTCCGGCATCCTGATATCTAAGAGAACCGGGGCCGGCTCCTTTTTCGCTAGCGTTTCCCTTTTAGGGATAAGAAACTCCTTCTCCGCTACGCTGGCTGAGTGAGCGTTCATGCGCCGATTTTGCCACGTCCCATCGTTAGGGATGATAAACCGCAGCGTACTCGGATGTCAAGTTGAGCTCAAAACAGCGGAAGGGGAACTCTGAAGACACGGGAAAGCCTAAAAGGGCCGGAAATCCGACAGACCTCTCCTCCCGGGTGAAGAGAGAATCATGAAAAATACTCACTGCTAGCTTCAGCGGCCATCAGAACTTCCTGATAAGCGATGCGCTGTGGGGGAGGCTTGTCCACGATACATGTTCGCTGCTGGGGAAAAAGGGGGACGGCGGCGCGCTACATGTGCAAGGGAGATTTTGATTCAGGGGAAAAGTACTGTTTGTCCTTCCACACTTTCCCGTCCTGGCTGATGTGCCAGGCCTCACCGGACTTGCCACGGTAAATAGCCTCGAACAGGCTTGTCGTGGTCTGGATGACGGGAGGAAAGACAAAATCATCGACTTTAAGAGCTTTTTCTTTGAGCCCGAGAGCTCCCAGGTCTTGGGAAAAATTTCCTTTTTCGGCCTTGACCGCCCACTCCTTGTAGTAAATTCTGCGCAAGGCCCATTTGGCCTCTTCTTCAGGCTTGTCCTGGAACGAATCTTTTCCTCGGCCGGCGGTCTTCCCGGAGAACTGGATACAACCCCACATCTCGGGATAATGGATATTGATCAAACCCATGGGCGACCAGACCCAGTTGTCTTCGGCGAAGGGTTTTCCCGTCGCCGGATCCTTGGCTTTGACATATTGTCCGTTCTCGACGTTCACCCGGTATTCGACGCGAGAAAAATTCAACCGCCACTGGTCTCCCGGCTTGGGCAACGACTTGGCCCCGGCGGCTTCTTTGAGGATTTCCCAAGGCATGGCCATCTCGACGAACCATCCTTTGTCTTTATCGCCCGGATTGTTGACCGTCCCGTTGACCTTGACCGCCGTTTTCAACCCTTGGATATCCCAGGCATGGATCGCGGGCCCGCCGTCCCGGTAGGGCTTGACCAGGAAAAGGTCCCAGACCGTATTCAAGGCATTCATCTCAAGCTCGTAATAATTGTGAGTATCGCCGTCGGGGTCGATAAAGACCTCAAAATCGTTATCCAGGTAGATAATCGAATCGCGCTTGGTCAACGTGGCCCAGACGTCGGGCTCCTCAAGATAGGCTCCGATGTATAAATATTCATTGTCCCAGAGCATTTTGACCATCGTCCGGTATCGCGGCTTGGGACGGAGCGAGCCTTCGATATCGACAAAATTGTCCGACCAGGGGACCTTGGACCAGACCTCTTCATCCAGATTACCGTCGACTTGGACCGGCCCGGCCGCCTTATAACAGATATATTTTTCGGGATCAAAGGGGATCTTCGGCTCGGGGACCTTGGTCCCGTCCGTAAATCCCACGGACGCGATCAAGAATAGAATGATAATTATCACAAAATTTCGCAAGGTCATGTGTCTCTCCTCCAACTCTTTATATCGTCCTCTCCCAAGAATTTCCATTAGGAATCACAATTCTTGATAGCAGAATGATATTTATGAATATAGATATGGCGGGTCGATGCCCGACGGGTGGCACGGTTCGGGGGCCCCCCGCCGACCCGAGCGTTTTGTACTATGAAAATTATTGCTTTGTAATAAACAAGATGGTCCGCGAGGGACGCCGGGGGTGAACCGGGACAGGACCCGTCAGGTTCACCTAACGGCAATGCTGGCTCTCGAGTTCCCAAGCGAAGAGGGCACATGCTGGGAAAAAATTGCATTCCTTCCGCGCCTTATCTATCTTTTAAAGCTTCGCCGAGGGCCTTCCAGTGCTCATCCGTCATCGTGCTCATGGCGAACAGGGTGATGCCTCGCGCCCCTCCCTTGAAGGATCCCTCGACCGCTTGAGGAAGTTCCGAGGGCTTGATCTGGGAGATAAAAAGGCCGCTGTAGAGAGGCCGCGACGGAGACAGTTCGGCGACGCCCTCCCGGGTGGCGGGCTCCAGCCAATCCAGACCCTTGGCGTAATAATAATGATAGATCATCGGATGGACCGTATCGATCTTCCATTTCGGCCAGTCCTGGCGGACAAAGCGCCGGGCCAGCTCCGGCGTGGCAAAGACCGCCGCAGAAATCGCCTTTCCCTTCTCGTGGACAACATCGGCCAGCTTGTTCACGAGGCTGGTGATCGTCTGGTACCGGTAATTTTTCCAGGCTTGATGGGCGGCTGGGTCCTGGATCTTCAGCGGATCGATGCTTTCCCGCGACTCGAAATTTTTTCGGCAGACCGGACAATAACAGAAATCAAACTCGGGATATTCTCTGTCCTGGACGAGATTGTACTTGGGCTGAAGGGCTTCCGGCAGGATGACATCCGGATAGCGAATATAATCCAGATGAATGCCCTTGATCCTTTCATAATCCACCAGCTCCTTCACGAACTTTTCCAGGTATTCATAAACCTCGGGCCGCGAAGGGCAGAGCCATTTGTAGGAAGGAATATACGGCTGCTTGACCAGCGTCGATTCACCGTTGCGGCTGACGACAAACCAGTCCGGATGGTCTTTTTGGACAGACTCGGCATTGCAGATCAGCGCGCAGATCCAGGCATGTACTTCAAGGCCGGCCTGCTTGGCGGCAGGCAGGATCGTGGCCAGCTCATCGGTCTCGTGGAGGGCGTGAGAGCTTGGGTAAAAGGCCTTGTCCCCCGAATAGCTCAGCAGATGGATGGCGTGGATTCCCGCGGCCGCAGCCAGGCCGAACTTGCGCTTCCAATCCTCGGCGGTCATTTTCGGGTCGGGATGCGCCCACGCCCAATTCTTGATTCTTTGTTTGGGCGCGGTTTGAAAAGGCAGTGCATCCCTGCCGAATAAATCGAACCCTTTCGCCGCGAGCGCGCCGGCCCCCAAGCCGCGCAAGAATTCCCGTCTTTTCACAGCGACCTCGTTTCCCCAATTTATACAGAAAACGGGGATATATCAATAGGGAAATTGTTATTGCCAGAAAAGTACTAATACAAACGTAATAAATAAAGTGACAATGTATGGGCGGCGCTTAGGCTGTCCTCAAGCCCCCGTAGCGGAGGGGGGACCCGGACACTCTTGGAGGAGGACCCTTTTACAGGTTCCCCCTCCAACGGGCGGCGGGAATACCCGCCCGCCCTGCCACCCCTCCAAGGAGCATCCTCCCATGAATTCATCGCCAAATGCTCCTTGGAAAGGAGGCAGAGAGCGAAGCGAGCGTCTTTACCTAAAATCCTGGATAGAAGCTGAATTCCCAGTAGCCCTTCCTTTGGGCGGGCCGGTCAAAGGGCCAGACATAATTGACGCCCAGAACAAGATACCCCAAGAGGTTGACTCTCACGCCGAAACCCGCGCTCGAGACGGGGTACTGTACTTTGTCCTTCGGAGAGGCCGGGAGGCTCTTTGAAAACGGGTGCAATCCAAAACCCGGACTCGTGGAGGAATCCCACGTCACGCCGGCATCATAAAAGGCAACAAAATCGATCGGGAAAATACCGTAGAAACCTTTGCCGATCTTCAGGGCGCCGAACAAAGGAAAACGCAGCTCCGCATTGGCAACCACCATCCGGCTGCCCCACAGCCTATTGAAGTTGAAGGTCCCGCCTTCGGAGACTTCCTCGGCGGTAAAAGACCCGTAATTATACCCCCGCACCAAATCTTCATAGCCCAAAAACATGGGGTACAACCTCGGGTCATCGCTGCCTTTTCCGTAGCGCCCATATGTCATGATCCGGAAGGCCAGAGTAAACGGCTTGATAGGCATCAGATACCGCCGATAATCCCCTAATAATGTATAGAAATTTATGGACCCGATCGTAGGGGCCACTTCAAGCCTGTAGCTCTGACCCAGGATGGGGGCCGTCGCGCCGAAGAACGCGCTATCATAGACCACAGCGGCGCCGCCATAGGCCATAGTCAGGCCGGGCGGCATATCGTCGATAACATGCTTTTCATATAAAAGCTGCGTACCGTCGATGGCCGAGTAGGAGGTGATATATTGGACGTGTCTAAAATCGATGTAATTGAGGCCCGCCGATAGCTCAAACCGCTGCATTTGGCTGAACGGATACGAAGCAAAGCCGCCGAGCTGATAATAGATTTGCTCATAGAGGTCCTCGACCTCGCTGTACGCCGGCTCACCGAAGACATTATCCGCATAAATCCCATAGCCTCCGTAAATATAAGGGATGCGATAGGCCGCCAGGCCCCAGTTCAGGCGGTTCCTGGAGTTGACGTATTGGACAATGGCAGCGGATTCGTCAATTCGGCTGCTGACCTGGACCATCGTCCCCAGGTTGTGATACCCCAGCATATCGCTCCAGAACAGTGAAAGGCCGCCTCCACCATAAGTGCCGAAACGGTCGACGCCGACTCCCACCTGCGGCGGGGCGACGTAATCCAACGATAGTTTAGGCTTATAGGGACTGATGGCAAACTTCGAAGCGTCCGCCGGAAGCCCGAACCAGGGATTCTTGAGCAGCCCGAGAATTTCCGATCCCGAGCGTTCCTTGGGAGGCAGCACGGCCGGAGAATATGCCTGGTCCGCCCGGGATTCCACGGCCTTGCCGGCCAGCAAGTCATGGGGTTCGATGGTAAAAATGCTGAAATTCCCGTTTTCATAGACGCTGTACAGGAGATCGTTGGATCTCGCGGCGATGGACAGGGCGGGGCTGAGAGTGGTGATCCCGCTGACGCCGGTGTAGAGGTTTGAGAGTTCGCTCAATGCCCCGGACGCGATCTCGAGCCTATACACGTTGGAAATGCCCTTGTGGTCGGAAACAAAGTAGATCGACTTCGAATCCGAGGACCACTGAGGGTTGATATTCTTGGCGTCATCGAATGCCTTGAGCTCCTTGATTTCTCCTGTTTCAGGGTCCATCAGGGCCAGACGAAAATTCCCCATGTTCAGCACCGAAAGCTGTGTCGTGAACCGTTCCGTGACGAAGGCGATCGAGCGGCCATCCGGCGACCAAACGGGATGGATGTCCCCGTAGGGGTCATCTGTCATGTTCTTCAATTTCTTGGTTTCCAGGTCGTAGATGTAAATATCGGTATAGCCGCCGGCCAGGGCCGAGAAAGCGATCTTTTTGCCGTCCGGAGACCAGGTCGGGTTGAGGATCTCCCCGAGCTCCGGGAACTGGATCTCATCGCCGATTTTTTGGCCTTCACCGTCGAGAAAAGCCAGTACCGGCTTGCCAGCGCTCACCGCCCCGAAGGCAAACCGATTGCCCTCCAAGTCCCAGGAACCGGCGGAGTTGATGAACTGAATGCTCTGGAAATGGGGGTCCACCGAGGTCCTGGTGAGCCGCTTGGTCGTTTTTCCGGTTTTCGCATCGCCCATGAACATCTCCAGAGAAAAGAGGTCTCTGGAAGAGATATAGACAAATTTCTTGCCGTCCGGGCTGAGCACGGGAGCGACATTATACGGGTCCTCTTCGGATCCCTTGACCAGCAGCCGCCCCGTGGCCGTCGGGGACTGCGTCCCCTGCTGGACGGGTGTATAGTCCTTTTTCATCGAGGCCTGCCAGTCCTCGCCCAACTTTTTCAGGTTCTCACCCAGCGCGCGTTCCAGGGCTTTTTCATAATCGGCGCCGCGGCAGATGTCCTTCATCAACTTGGCCACGACAAGGTCGCCCCAGCGGCCGCCAATGTAGGCCCAGACCGCCTGGCCATAGCGATAAGGAAAGTAACGTGGATTTCGCAGGTCTTTGATCGTGGGGATTTTCTTTTGCTTGATCACGTCGCGCATCCACATCGCGGTGTTCGGGTCGACGGGGCCGATCGAAAGATATTCCGCCATTCCCTCGATGACCCACAGGGGCGCCCGTTCCAGCCCCCCGGCGGCCTGGCCGGAGTACTGCGGAGCCGGCCCGGAAGCCATATCATACTGGAAGGCATGGACGAGCTCGTGACCGATGACGTGGTCTGTTTCTTGGAGGGAGCCGCCGAAGGGAAGGATGATGCGGCGCTTGATGGATTCCGTGACACCGCCGGTGCCTTCGCCGATGATGTCGGACAGCACGGTCGTCTGCTCAAATTGGGGGTGGCTGGCGTACATGACCAAGGCCTGCCGCCCGCGCAGCTCATAATTGAAGAGCTTGGCGTATCGCTTGTACCAGCGCTCGGCCATCAGGGCGGCGGACCGGACGGCCTGCTCTTCCTCGGGATAAAAATACATATCAAAATGCTCAGTCTTCATGACCTTATAATCAAATTTCTCATACTGGACTTTGTTCCGGCCAAAGTACTGTCCGAAAACGGGCGGGCTGGACAGAACAAGGCCCAAACAAAGAACCGCGGCCAGAAAAACAGTTTTTTGAACGCGCTTTATCATGAGCCCGGAAATCATGGTTAGGCCTCCTTTCCGAGGTGTTCCTTTCAAATCGCTCTCCGTTGGCTTAAATATACATATCCCTATAGAATTTGTCAATTTTAGCCGGGAGCGTGGCAATGAACTCATAGCTATCCTGCTCTCCTATTATACAAGAAGCGTGCCAAATTTGCTCCCCTGGTAACCTATTCACGGCAATCTCGGAATTGTCCTCCGTTTGTGACAATTGACAGCCATTTCGGTCATATTTCGCTAAACCCCATCCATAGATTAGACATCAAAACGGGCTATTTCTTGGCAGAAATATGGGGCACATGCCGAATATTCGCGTAGCTCAGGCCGAAGCCAAACGGGTGCAGGGGACTCGCCTTCAAGATAGCGATGGACAAGCAACGCCGCGATCAAAAAGGAATAGACGATTTTTTTTATCATTTATTTTAGCTTATGTGGCTTCGATGGGCTCAACGCTCATCTCGATCCGCTCTTTGCCCCGGATAACAGTCAGGATGAGAGGCTGGCCGACCGGCCATTCGGCCAGGATGCGGAACATGTCGTCCACGCTCGTCACCTCTATTTGATTGATCGCGACAACCAGGTCCCCGGTTCTCAGGCCGGAATTATTGGCCGGCCCGGTCGGCTCGATGCCGACGATCTCGACAGCGGCGTTTTTGCCGAGCTTGTGAAAGCGGACGATTCGGCGGTCGAGTTGCCTCGAGTATCCCACGAGCCCCAGGTGGCTTCTCCGGACCTTGCCCTGGGTCAGGAGCTGCGAAACCACCCATTTCGCCGTGTTGGAGGGAATGGAAAAGCCGATCCCCTGGGCCATGGCGATGATGGCCGTGTTGATGCCCACAACCCTGCCTTTGGCATCGAGAAGCGGACCGCCCGAATTCCCAGGGTTCAAGGGCGCCGTATGCTGGATAATATTTTCGATGAGCCGCCCCATTTGGCTGCGGAGTGTTCGGCCGAGCGCGCTGATGACTCCGGTCGAAACCGTCGACTGAAAGCCCAGCGGGTTTCCCATGGCAATCACCAGCTGCCCGACCCTCAGGCCGGAAGACTCGCCCAACTCCGCATAGGGAAGCGCTGAAGCGTTCACGCGGATCACGGCCAGGTCGGTCGACGCGTCCAGCCCGACGAGCGTTGCCTCGAGGCGCCTGCCATCCATGAAGGTTGTCTCGATCTTTTTGGCGTCGGCGACCACATGACTGTTCGTCAACAAGTACCCGTCCGGCGTGATGGCAAATCCCGAGCCCGCGCCCATCGGCTCGAATTCCGACCGCGACGTCTCCTGGCCGACGGATATGCTGACGACCGCGGGTCCGACGGCCTCGACGACGGCGATGACGGCCTTGGAGTAGGCGTCCAAGAGGTCCACGGAAGAAACGGCCGCCTGATCGACTTCACAGGGACGCGAAGGTTCGGCAGGCGCCTCTCCACTCAGCCAGTCCAGAGGATGTTTATCGTCTTCGCTCATTTTCCTCACCCACTCCTATTATACAACTCTCGGACGTTTAAAAATCCAACTTGAGCAAGGCTGTCAGGGCCGCCTCCGCGACAGATCCATGTCGGTTATGGCTTCTTCACTCTGTACTTCTCGAACCAGGCCATCAGGTAGGCCTGCTGGAGAAGCCGGTGGGAGGGCCGCCTCCAGCCGTGAAATTCCTCGGGCATCCGGACCAGCAGGGTGTCTTTCTTGAGCATCTTCAGGGCGCGATAGAACTCCTCGCTCTGGCTGATGGGCGTCCTCAGGTCCGCTTCGCCCGTCATGACCATGGTCGGCGTCGTGACGTTGGCCACATAATTGAGCGGCGAGCGCAGGGCGTATTCCAGCGGGTCTTCCCACGGGTATTTCGTAAACTGCTTGTACCAGCTCGGGCCATCCGTGATGCCGACGAACGAATGCCAATTGATTACCGGCCGCATGGAGACGGCGGCCCGGAAGCGATTGGTATGGCCGACAATCCAGGCCGTCAGCACTCCGCCTCCGCTCCCGCCGCAGACGAATAAATTGTCCTTGTCGATGAAGCCCTTGGCCAGGGCCGCATCGACCCCGGCCATCAGGTCATCATAGTCTTTGCCGGGATATGAATATTGGATGCCGTTCACAAAATCCTGGCCGTAGCCGGTGCTTCCGCGCGGGTTCATGAACAACACGGCATAGCCGTTCGCGGCAAAGTTCTGCCAATCCCAGTTGAAGGCCACGGAATACATCGACCAGGGGCCGCCGTGAATGTAGAGCAGCATCGGATATTTCTTGGCCGGGTCGAATTCCGCCGGCTTGACCAGCCAGCCCTGCAGGGCAAGGCCGTCCGGGGCCTTGAACAGAAGTTCGTCGACGTCGCCGAGCTTGACATCGGCCAGAACGTCGGCATTGACGTCGACGAGCTCTTTAACGGCGTCGGGTTTCAACAGCGGAAATGTGACGAGATAGCCCGGCCGGGACGGCGTTGTCACGGTCGCCGCGGCTTGGCCGTTCTTGGCCACCGAAACGCCCGACAGGACATGGGCGCCTTTAATGACTTTCCGGAGCGCGCCGTTCAAAGAAACGAAATAGATATTGGCTTCGCCACGCTCTTCCATCTGGTAATAAACGCCGGAATCGTCGGCGGCCCAGACGGCATTGGACGGCGAGCTGGGCAGATTCCCCGCCAGCAGGCGCTTGGACCCGCCGCTTGAATCCATGAGATAAAGACTCGAAAGGTGGCTGGTATATTTCTTTTCGTCATAGCCCGTATACGCGATCCATTTTCCGTCCGGCGAGGGGCGCGGACTGCCATCCGGGCCTTTGCGGTCGGTCATTTCCGAATGACAAAGAGGCGGCTTCAAGCTCAACCCATTTCGCCGCTTCAAAAAACATATCGTATGGCTCTTTAAAGACAAGTCCGGCCTCACCGTTTTTCAATATGCATTTATCCAGGACGATCTCCAATATCCGGATTCTGCCCTTGGTATCCTGTCTCTTGTAGGCCGCCTTCAAGTTGCTGAGCACTCCCAAAATGGCAAGGCCATCGGCTTTGGCATTCTCATTAGTTTTGCTCAGCTTGGACTTTTCGCCTTCCCAATATGTTATTTTTTCTTCGACTTCCTCTTCCAATTCCTTATAAATTTCCAAAGTAACAGGTTTGGCATCATCCCTGCAAATTCTGGCCGCATTTCTCAGCTTGTTTTTTTCTTTTTCAATATGCGCATCGCACTCTTTCAATTTTTTCTTTTCATCGGAATCTTGCTTAACATCGGCCTTCATCAACATTTGTTTAATGGCCTCTATGGATTTTTCAGCCAGCCGGAGATTGCCGATCCCCTCACCGATCAATTTGTCGATCGCCTCTTCTCGATAATTCTTTTCAGGACACTGGTCTTCTTTTGCCCGCCAGCAATGATAATACTTGTATTTGCCATCGGCTATATTTGCCGTAAACCGGCCACCGCAAACGCATTGCAAAAACTTTTTGAACGGAAATACTTCTGAAGCCCTTCGGCTACAGCCCAAAGTTACGGCTTTTTCATCAAGAATTGCCTGAACCTTATCCCACAAAGCCTTGCTGATAAGTGGCTCATGCGAACCTGGCCAGATAATCCCCTGCCACCTAAATTCGCCGTAATAAAAAGGATTTCGCAAAACTGTCCGGATGCCCTTTATTGTAATTGATCTGGAAAGACGGTGCTCAGTTTCCCGGGTCCTAAAATCTGTTTTGGCCAATTCCTTTGTTAAGCTTTTGATCGAGTAATTTCCGGTTGCATATTTTTCAAATATTTCGATAACAACCGGCGCTCGCTTTTCATCCTTAATAATGATTCGCCGCCTCTCTTCTAATTTTGGATTATGATCTTCCGGGTCAGAAATATTTAAATATCCAATCGGCGCTTCCTTTGGATAACCTTTTTGCAGAACTTTTTCTTTCTGTCCCAATTTCGTCCGTTTCGCAATTTTTCTGGCTTCATAATCGCCCTGGACAATGGCAGTATTAAATCTGTGCCAATCATCCGGCGAACTGTCTTTTGTCAAGCAAAAATCATCCCACTCGACAATCCGAACCCAAACATCATTTTCTTTAATTAATTCCTCAATCTTGCCGCCGCTTTCAAGATTTCTTGAAAGTCTGTCAACCGTCCAAATATAAACAATATTGATCTTTCTTTCTTTGGCGGCCTGAATCATCTTGTCAAATTCTTTTCTCTGCTTGCCCTTGCTGGCCGTTTCATCAATAACATAAATATTTCCTTCAGGAATTTCCAAACCTTCTTTTTTCGATACGTCCATGCAATCTCTTTTCTGGCCATCTTGTGAATAGTGACTCTGCCCCGCTTTGCTTTTCCTGACCCAAATGAAAGCCTTTTTCCCTTTAAATTTGTTTTCCATTTTTTCCTCCTAAAAGAATCTCGGCCAACTCAGCCAAAGATTTCACGACGTCCGGATCATAAAGCACAAGCTCCTCTTCTTCACGACGGAAGCTTTCAACAATCTTCTTCACGACCAAATCGGCATCCTCCGGCCTCGGAGCCGCAAAAAACGTTTGCTCAGACTTTTTTGCTTTGCGCATGTTTCACCTCTTTTAAAAAGCTTCGGCGGAAAAATCATCCTAACGTGAAAATTCCATACGATACGCCCATTTGTTTTTTCGGCAAATTGACCCGATCTTCAAAGATATGAGAAAAATCCAACTGAATTGCTTATCTTTTTTCTTCCGTTTTCTCATTCTTAAACTCTCCTGCCACTAAAAGGTAAATCGCATTTCTTTATTCGCCATGCATAGTTGCCTAGCTTTTCAATTTCAGCCTGAGAAAAATATCCGTATTCATTTTCTGCCGCTTGCACAAGTCCAAACCAAATAATATCGGGTGTGCCTTTGCCGTCCCCAAAATCACTTAATTGCTCATGGCTCTTTTCGATAGCGAAATAATAAAACCCATTCATTGTTTCCCAGCCCATTAAAACTTTCTTGCCATCCAAAAACAAATTATTTCCATCGTCTGTCAGCTTATACATTTCCAGGCCCCCCATAATTCAATCCGCAATTCAAAAGATAGACGTTATTTGCAGCCTCAGCCAAACCCTGCTTGGTATCTGTCCACTCTTTGCCGTCCAAATATTCTCTTGTCTTGCCACTGCTTGGCTGCCAACAAACCACACGACGAATAACCTTATCTTTTGGACTGGCAAATAAACCATACCACCAGATGGACGCCTTAAGCTTTCTCTCAAACATTTATTCACGATCCTTTTTCTTATTCATTCTATTATTAGTTTAACCTAATCATAAGAAAAAGTCAAGGTGTTTCTTTGCCATAAAATGGCATATTTACCCTGGAAAATGAACTTTGTTGAATTTACCAGCCCATTCGGCAGGATTAAGGTGTAGGTTTTTTAGGTGTTTTTGTCGGCGGCGTACGGCCCATTTGGATAAAAACTGAATATATGAATTTAGATGTTACGTGCAATCCAATCTCTTTTTCTAGCAGTGATATAATTTCATTCACTGACTTGTCCTGATACTTCGGCCAATTTCGATCAAGCTCGTCTCGCAGCTCGTAAAATTTCAGGACGCGCCGACTCGGATACCCTCTAAACCCTGCAAACTCATTGATGATCTTTGGCAGGAATTTCAAACCCTCTTCGCCCAACGCCCCTGCTATTCGCCAAATCCAGTGCGACGATGGCCTCGTGCGCACCCATGCCCACGCGCCCCCGTGGTAGTCACGCATCGCCCTCAGAAATTTTTCGTCTTTCACTTTTTTCATTTTATAAAAATTTCCTATTTCCGTCAATTAATAAATTCGATATATTACACTACCGAGCCAGTCACGCTGGCCATGGCCGAACATACAATAACCTGAGAAAATTGACTTGCCCAAGCGTCTCTTCTTTTGAGGCGATTATCCGCTTACGAGCGAAATTTGTTCATAGGTATTGTTAGGATGAAGGTGTTATTTCTCGGCCATAGATTTCGGAGCCCAGTAGAGATAACCGTCTTTGTTTTCAAGTGTAATGAACCTAAATCGTTCGTTCTTTTTCCAGAAGAGGTATTTGTAGAATAGTGATATTTCGACATCGGCCATGGTAATTGGTTTATAGAGTGCCAACGGGAAAACACAAATCGCTGTTGTGCTTTCATGCGGCCGCAAGGATGTGATAGGAAGATCGCTTGTTCTTGTAATAGTATTTGTGACAAGGTTGTGCCAATCTGGGCCTTTTGACTCAACGGTCCTGAAAAAATATTCAAATCTCAATTCCCTGACTGAAAGGAGCCCGGAATTCTTAATTATAAAGGGGCTGTTGATGGTCCTTGCAGGCTTCATCATGTCCGGAGAACGCACTTCAACATTTGGGAAAAAGCTTAAGAGAGCAACTACGAATCCAAGAAGTGCCCCTAAGCCAAGAAGAACTTTGCAAAAAAAGCGAACTAGTTGCCATAACCTGCCGATAGCCGAAGGAGATGTCGAAGGGGTGGCCCTTTGAGCACCCCTCTTGGCTTTTCTTTGTTTTCTCTTCCTTTTGCCCATTCCCCCCCCTATTTTTGAGAATTTCCTCCCCTTCCATCATCAATCTCTATGAGGCGATCAATCGCGAAGGGCGCCAATTAGTTTGGCCCTTCAAGCCCTTATTATCATGGATTCGTTAAGGTAGTCTTTTTGTATGCATAAACCATCTTCGACTCTTTATCTCCTCCGCCTGGTCCACCATCTGTTCTAATTTTATTAATAAAAAATGCTTCAATCTCCCGGGCTTCTTTATTTGATTCTGCTATTAGATATATATGTACTCCATTTGTCTCTACCTTATGATCGGTAAATAAACGAGTTGGTGCATCATCACTTATACCGACATACCATTGCTTTCCAGGGCCACCATTTTTGTTCATGTAATTCAATATTTCTCCGATGATTTGATTCTTTTCCATGAAGCCTCCTTTAGGTGGTAAAATATAGATACTCTCGACTATTAGCCCTTCGGCGGAAAAGGATCTTTCCCATAAGTGTATTCCGTTTGGATCCTGCCATCCTTTTTGTGAATGATGAGCTGGCCCAAGGGCTGATGTTTGGCGACATTTCGGCCGAAATCTACGGCCTTGTCCTTGTTTTCAAAAGTCTTTGCCGACCGCTGGGCGCCTTCCTTTTGGACTTTCCATCTGTCGTCCGAATGAGTCACATGATACGTTTCTCTTTTTGGCATCGTGGCCTCCTTTGAGAAAAAGATATAATAAGACCTTCGAGCCCCCTCGCCTCAATTATTCAAGGTCTGTGATATAGATTTCCCCATTATCTTTGAATACAAGCTTCATTTTTTGGTGCCCGATTGTCTCTTCAGTTTTGCTGAAAAACTCCGGAAGTTTCTCTTTAAGAGATTCCTCATATAGAGTTTTAAGTTCTTCTTGGTTGGTTAGGCCCCGTTTGATTAAGAGATTCTCTAATAAATAATTTTTGTATCTGCATTTTGCTGTTTCTAGAACATGGCCGTGAAGATTTAAGAACAACGAGTTCTTCGCATTCGTGATTTCTTTTTCATCTTCGATGATATTCTCCTGAAGTATTATTCTTCTCCTCATTTAATTTTTTCTTGGATTCTCTTAAATATTTCGGCCTCTAATTTCCCGGTTGAAACGCAGGCGTTTGTATAATGAGGTGAAGTATTGTCGAGGGCAGAGGTGATAATGTGCTCGAAGATGGAATTGACTTTTAACTCACAGGACGAATCACCGACTTTTTTGACGTAGACGTTGAACCGTCCCCGCCTTTCGACTTCCCTATTCATGCCGAGTCCGCCGCAATCGCAATAACCATTGATGTTATTCTGGCCGGTGAAGTTGATCCAATCGGTGGTGATAAGCCCGGATACCTTTTCCATGTTCATGATCGGCAGATTCAATTCAGCGAAAACCTCGATGACGGTCTGCCATACCGGATCAAACGGCTTTTCGAGCGGAAATGACGTCTGGATTTGACGCGGGGCGGGTGCTGTGGCGCAGGCCGCAAGAACAATGAGAATTCCCAGAACCGAAAAAAGTTTTTTCATTTTATCCCTCTTAATGAGATTAATTTTATTTCCTATCCTTGTTTATCGATATTTTTTTCACTCACCCCTATGGCTTCGACTTTGCAGAAGGGGGGCTTTACTCCCGGGCAGCCCCAATAGCTGCGTTTATAATAGGTACATTGATAAAGCTCAGCAACTTCTTTATTGTGCTCTGAAAATGGGCATTCATTACAGCTATGAGGCAGGAAAGTTTTTATTGCCATTATTTTGTTTGGCCGCAGATTTAGCGTTCTCTCCGGCCTCCGTGACGGTGATGCTTATTACCCTGCAGTAAGGCGGCTTTTCTTCACGAGCGGACATGTAGGCACGGCCGTAAAATTTGCAATGGTTAGTTATGCCAAGAGGCTCTGAAACTAAGCATTCAAGGCAATTTATGGAGTGGAAAACCTTCTTTTGCATAAAACCACCTTTATTAATAAGAACAGTAGAAAGGCGAAAAATTTATCACTTTTTTTTTATTTTTTTTATCCCCCCGAGAATTCCCTTGGCCCCCGCCTGTCTATCCCATCGAAGCGATCATCCGCTAACTAGCGTCATCTATTTTCGGGAGGCTGGGCTATCCGGCCTCCAAGCGCCTCAACTGCCCTTCAGCCCCGCCAGCCTCTTCCTGGCGTATCCAAAAGGATGTAGCCTGGCCCGACTTAAGGGGGGCAGGTCACCGCTAAGGACCAAGGTATAGACTGTTTTTGGGGAAATGGAGAGGATC